>MPLU02023541.1_pt1 | contig 20079 bp, 13 predicted proteins | sample 1617381 | NCBI WGS metagenome assembly MPLU02 (sample SAMN05944801, study PRJNA350692) | marine metagenome | biome: marine; feature: ODZ; material: water; isolation source: 90 m water sample filtered on 0.2 um supor filter | place: Pacific Ocean | collected 2012-04-08 | depth 90m m
ATCAGCCATAATCACAATGATATCCGGCTGTTTCCTCTCTGCTCCAGTTGCAGAGAGGCACAGGCAGAAAGTCAACAAAGCGATGAAAGCGGGTTTCATGATCGAAAAGCCTTAGCTGTATGGGGGCGAAAAAACAGAAGTAGTAGTTAACGAAATTGAAGCTACAGGTAGTGAACGGAATGTCAACTACCGCATTCCCATTTGTAGAGATACCGGGAGAGACTCTCCTGTTTCATATTCCGACGAGTTTTCCGAGAGCCGTGGTAACTAATTGGCCCAACGAGACAAACTTCGGCTAGAATGTACCAAGGACGAAATAAACGTGGGCAAGGAAAAGTCTCATGAAGCAAGCTGTACATCCAGGACGCTGGCTTGTCGTGGTTTTGATCGTGACCGCCACGGTCCTTTGCGGTAGCGATGACAAGCAACTTGATAACACCACGACTCGAAAGCCTGCAGCAAGAGTTGCGGACGGTGGTTCGAAAACCGCGACCCATCGCGGACCGGGCTGCTCCGGCGTGGATTCCTTTTTTGCCATGGAAGTGTGGGGGAAAGTCGGCGAGCGCACCTGCTTGAAGTGCCATAACGCCAAGGGGGATGCCGCGGAGAGTGCATTCGTCTTACGAGATACCTTGCAAGACGACACGGCGTTGGCAAAGAACCAACAGGCCTTTCGGAAAATGGCTGTTGCGCAGGAAGAAGGCAAGTCGCGACTGCTGCTGAAAATCGCTGGCAGACTGGACCATGGCGGGGGAGAAATTCTCAAGAACGATTCAACGGGTTACAAGATACTCAGTCGCTTCGTAAATCGAAGTACCGGAAAACCGACTGGTATCCCGCCGGTTGCAGAGCTCAATTCAAAGCCCTTTTTCGAGGGGGTTCAGATGATGCCCCCGCGACGCTTACTGCGGCGGGTGACCCTGTCACTCGCAGCGCGGCTGCCGACGCAGGAGGAACATGCGGCCGTTCAGAAAGGTGGGCTTGAAGCGATGGATGTGATTGTCGCTCAGCTCATGAAGGAAGAGGCATTTTTCGATCGCTTGCAAGAAGCATTCAATGACATCCTGCTGATCCGTGGTTACGAAGGCGTTCCCGAGACAGCACTTTCATATGAACATTTCAAGCACCGAAACTGGTACCAGAAGCACGACCTTTCATCGGTGGGCAATGAGGACGTGCAGAGAAAGGCGCGTTACAAGCTGGCCGGTGACTACCGTGAGGCAATGCTGCGAGAACCCCTGGAATTAATCAAGTATATTGTCCGCAACGAGCGTCCCTTTAGCGAGATCGTGACCGCAGACTACATCATGGTGACACCGTATACCTCGCGCGGGTATGGCATCTACGAGGAGCTGAAAGATAAGTTCCAGGATCCTGATGATCCCTTTGAATATCTTCCTGCCCGGTTACCATCGCTAAAACATCGCAATGGCCGTTCCCACCAGGAATCCCCCACGGGGTTCTACCCGCACGCGGGACTGCTGAGCACATTCCAGTACCTGAAAAGGTTCCCCACGACAGAAACCAACCGCAACCGACTGCGCGTGAGAATGTATTATGAACATTTCCTGGGTGTCGACATCATGGCGCTGGCACCACGTGTGAACGATGCTGCCAAGATTACAACCGAGTACAAGATCCCCACCATGGAAGCGGCCGATTGCGTGGTGTGTCATAAGGTCATCGATCCCGTTGCCGGTCTACTGCAGGATTATTACGTGGTTGATGGTAAAGGGATCTACGGTCCGCGCGAGGAGGGTTGGTACAAGGACATGTTTGGTCCTGGCCTGCACGGTGAAGACCTGCCGGCAGATCAGCGTTGGCGATCACTCCAATGGCTTGGTGAACGGACGGTGAAAGATCCACGCTTTGCCGTGGCGATGGTCAAGCATGCCTGGTACATCCTCTACGGCCGAAAACCCTTGTTGCCACCAGAAGATATCGACGACCCGCTGTTTTCTGCAAAACGCCGGGCATACCAGGTGCAGCGCAGTGAGATTGAGCAGCTTGCGACCCGGTTTACCAAGGCGAATTTCAACCTCAAGGTCATCTTCCAGGGATTGGTGTTATCGAAGTTCTATCAAGTGGAAGGGCTGATCGCATCTGCTCAGGATCCGAACCGCCTGGCCGAACTGGATGACCTGGGACTGGTCCACATGCTCTCCCCTGAACAGCTGGAGCGAAAGTTAACGGCTATCTTCGGCAGGAAGTGGGGACGCCTGACGCACCGGGAAAGCAAGTTCAAGATTCTCTATGGCGGCATTGATTCAAAATCTGTTACCAGGCGGATCACGGAACCGTCCGGGGCAATGGGGGCGATCCAACGCATCATGGCCAATGATGTTGCCTGCAAGAACGTGGCCGCTGATTTCTCCCTTCCCGCAGCAGAACGGCGCTTGTTTCCCGGCATCGAACCAGGTCTCGTGCCAGGCCGGGATGCTAAATCGGATGAACAGATAAAGCGTGCAATTATTCATCTCCACGATTTAATACTGGGCCGAGATGATGCACTGGATGATCCCGAGGTGCAAAGGACTTTCGACCTGTTCGCAGGTATTATCCGCGATGCCAGGTCACAAGGACAATTCGATCCAAGAGAGAGTTACGCATGCCAGGCACTCAAGGAAAAAACCCCTCGTGATCCTGATCCGGAATATACGATCCGGGCGTGGCGAGGTGTTGTGACCTACTTGCTCCGACAACTTGAATTTCTCTACGAGTAAGAAAAGGCAGTCATGAAACGTCGCAATTTCCTGAAACTATGTGGAACGGCAGGACTGGGCTTCGCTGCTCCGGTGGGGCACCGCTACCTGGCTGGGGCAGAAGAAGACAAAACGGAATCCGCCCCTTACGAGGGACCGTACTACGTTGTCTTGAATGCGTCCGGCGGTTGGGATACGACGTACCTCATGGATCCCAAGGGCGTGAATGGGATCAATCGCCTCTACCAGGAGGGTGACATTCTTACGCAGGGGAACCTGCGGTTCGCACCCAATGCAAAACAGATCGAGGCAGGATTGAGCAACGAGGATTTCTTCAAGAAGTACGCCGACGAACTGCTCGTCTTCAATGGTCTCGATTATTCCGTGAACAACCATTCTCCCTGCTCGCGATACATGGCGACGGGTAAGCTCGACTCCCTGGAATACCCGACGTTTGCAGCCCTGGCTGCAGCCTGTCATGGTGCGGAAGCTCCCCTCGCTTTCCTGACCTTCGGACAATACTCGGCGACAGGGAATCTCGTGCCGATGTCGCGCGTACCCTACCTGAGTTCATTGAAGCGACTGGCCAATGCGGATGGAGTTGATGGAAATCCACGCTCGTTCTATAGCGATGATTTTGTCCGGGACCGGATCGAGAGAACACTCCAGGCACAACGAGCGGCCCAGGTAACCGAGCCTCGCCTACCACGGCTCAAACGGGCACAAAGCATGCTGTATGCTGCGCAACTCAATTCTAAGGCTCTCAAACGCATCACTCCCTTTATTCCCAAGTCGCAAGGTAAAGGTCGGTTGCCTTCACAGGCTGACATCGCCCTGGCATCATTCAAGGCGGGAGTCTGTGTTTCAGCGAACCTTTCCATCGGACAATTCGACAGCCATGCCAATAACGACCCCGATCAAATGAAACTCATCCCGGAGTTCCTGGCCGGGGTCGATTACCTTGCCAGCAAAGCGGAAGAACTCAAGATTCGCGACAAACTCGTGATCGTGATTCAAAGCGAGATGGGACGTACACCAAACTACAACAAGGGAAATGGCAAGGATCATTGGTCGGTCGGTTCCATCATGTTCATGGGACCTGGCATCAAGGGAAATCGCGTCATCGGGGCAACTGACGAAAAGCAGTTCCTGGTCCCGATCAATCCCAGGTCACTTGCCACAGATAAGGACCAGGGGACTCGAGTGAGGCCAGAGCACATCCATGCTGCACTCCGAGAGCTTGCCGGCATAGAAAAGCATGCGTTTAGTAGAAAGTTCCCGCTTGGTGTGCCTGCCGGCGAACAGCTCCAGGAGTTCTGGGGTTAAGAGACCAGAACAACCGCGTGCGACTGCAGTTGCTTATCGAGGGCCGGGAGAGGGTGAGCAAGGCCGTCCACCAGCAGATCATGCTGCTGGCCCCACCTGTCGGCGTTTGTCTTTTTGTCTTCATGATCTTTCTAGGACTCACTTGGACGAGAAGAATTGATTATGGAATCAGGGACCACTAGACTGTTCCTATGAACGCAATCAGCACCCTGCTGCTCTTCACTACCGCGTTAGCCACTGCACCACCCCCGGAAACGGTGGTCGTGAAGGATATCGAGTTCACGCTTCGCGGCGAGAAACGAAAGGGGACGCTGCACGTCTTGGTCAACAAAGACGAAGACCCGGTACGCTTCATCAAGGAGAACCGTTGCGTTGCCGGTTTCTGGTATTTCATTAAGGATCGTGGCAAGGAATCGACGACGCACTGGACGGGCGTATTGAGCTACGAAACGTTCAATACGGACCCCAGGCCGACCTACGAGATTATCACGATCCGCAAGCAAGGCCATCTAAAAAACCTTCCGGCAGCCACTCGCGCGAGGGTCGAAGAAGTTCTCTTTAAAGGAAAGAGAACCTACAACGTGTTGCTGCGAGAGACCGGGCAGCCGAATGAGTACGAACTGATCGGCTATAGTTCCGACAACGTACGGGACTTTTTTAAGCTAAACCAACACCTGGAGTACAACGCCCGCGCCATCCCCGCAGGGCCAGGAAAAACTCCCCACGATCCACCCGACGGTGCGGCAAGCGAATTCGATGCAGTAGGCAAGATGGTCTTTGTAAACACCTTTGCGGAACCTGCGGAGGAGAGATTCGCGTATGTGAAGCCGGGTGAATTCAAAATGGGATCACCCCAGGCCGAGAAAGAGCGAAAGAAGGACGAACCGGAGCACGTGGTCCACATCACGCGGCCCTTCCTGATCGCCAGGCATGAAGTAACGCAAAACGAATATCATGCGATCGTCGGTAAGCGACCGAGCTGGTTCTTTAGAGACGAGGTTCGTAGTGGCAATTTTCCGGTGGACTCGGTGACCTGGTTCGATGCCCTTTGGTATTGCAACCTGCTCAGTCAGCGGCGCGGACTTGCCCCCTACTATGAAATCACTGAGATCACGCGCAAAGGCACTGCGATTATTGCGGCCAAGGTGAAAGTCCCTGGTGGACCCGGTTATCGGCTGCCTACCGAGGCGGAATGGGAGTATGCCTGCCGTGCTGGAACCATCACCACCCATCACTTTGGCACGCTGGCAAGAGACAGTCGCGTCAATAAGCGTGGGAATTTCAGGTACAGTCTCACGGTGCCAACCTACGGGCTGGCATTCCACAGTCCTGGGATGACGCGGGAGGTTGGTAAATTCATTCGCAACCCATGGGGGCTCTACGACATGCATGGCAATGTCGCCGAATGGTGCTGGGACTGGTACGACAAGTCGTATTACTCCAGGTCACCGAAGGCCGATCCGACCGGTCCTGCCAGCGGTATTCACCGCGTCTTGCGAGGTGGATCGTATCTCGTTAGTCAACACAATTGCCGTTCCGCTTCACGATTCTGGAGCCATCCAGCTGAGACCAAGTTCTACATTGGTTTTCGTGTCGCTCGTGACGCCCCGCTGGACAAGGACCAGGAACCTCCTGGGGAGAAGGAAGGGGACGAAAAGAGTCCGCAGCCATAACGGTAGTTGTTCATCGAGCGCTGGTCAGAGCTGATCCGAAGAAGGCAAGTTCAATTGGCTGGCTGTGTCGTTGTCTGTTTAACCCGTTTTCTACTGGAAAGACAGGGTTTAACGTCTTTCTGTGAATTTCGCCAAAGCTTTCAATTCATGGTATTTTTCCTCGAAAAACTGCGGTGTTTTTCTCACCGCGTTTCGCAAAACGTTATGTATGGTTGTGGTAGTTAACGTGAAGCTATTCAACGGATGGCAGGATTTTGCGAAATGACTTAATGGCATTAAGATAGGGGAGTCAACGCCCAGTGATCCCAGGATGAAAGGTAAAGATGTCGGGTAATTTAGATCGCCGTCAAGCGATTCAACTTGGCAGCCTTGGATTGTTTGGGCTGACAATGGGGGATGTCGCTACGCTGTGCGCGCAAGACAAAGGGCGTGACTCTGGCCGGCAAAACAAATCCGTGCTGTTGATCTACTTGCCAGGTGGATTATCGCAGATCGATACTTTCGATCCCAAACCGCAAGCCTCCGAAGAGACACGTGGCGAGTTCACGACGATCGCCACGCGAACGGCAGGCGTGCGAATCTGTGAGCATCTTCCGCTATTGGCCGCTCGTAGCAATCGATGGTCGCTCGTGCGATCGCTGGGGCACCCGACGAACGATCACACCCAGGCACATCACTACATGCTCTGTGGCAAGATGCTATTGCCACAGCCATTCGACCGCGTCAAACCGGTTCGCTCGGATTTTCCTTCGATGGCTGCTATCGCGGGATCGCAGGTCAAAAGCGAAGGGCCCTTGCCGCCCGCGGTGATGTTGCCTCGACTGGTGATCAACGTTGCACGTCAGGTTCGCGGCGGACAGACCGCTGGCCGCATGGGAAAGCAGCATGATCCGTGGTTGTTGCAAGCGGCCTCGATGTGCAATCAATACGGTTCGTGTCCTGACTGCTTCATGTTTTCAAATTTCGAAACAAAGCCACATTCCATCACGCCTGTCTTTCACCCACCGAATCCGAAGCTGCCTGCGGGGATGACGTTGAAGCGGCTCGGAAATCGTCAGCATTTGCTCAAGATGTTGCAGGTAGATTCGTCTTCCCTGGATGGTGCTACGCTCGTCCGTGACTGGAGTCGATCGCGGGATGATGCGTTGTCGCTATTGACTTCGCGCAGGGTCCGCGATGCTTTCGATGTCAACTTGGTCGACGCGAAGGTCCAGGAGCGATACGGTCGCGATCTGTTTGGATCGACGTTGTTACTCTCCAAGCGGCTGATCGAAAACGGGGTTCGTATGGTACAGGCTCACCTTGGTCGCGGGGTATCGTGGGATACGCATGGCGATAATTTCCCTTTACTGAAGAACAAGCTGTTGCCACCCTTTGACCGGGCGCTTTCGGCGTTATTAGATGACCTGGAAGAAAGTGGATTGCTGGAATCCACCCTCGTTGTTGTATGCAGCGAGTTTGGCCGCACGCCGAAGATTTCCCGCCTGGAAAAGCACTACAAGCTTCCTGGACGCGACCATTGGGGTGCGGCTCAGTCGGTTCTTTTAGCAGGTGGCGGAGTTGAGGGCGGGCGAGTTGTGGGAAAGACCGATCGTATCGGGGCTTATCCGACCGATGGTCCGCAGACTCCCCAGAATCTTGCGGCAACGATTTACGATACGCTGGGAATCCCACGTGACGCACATTGGACCGACACAGGCGGTCGGCCTTACCGAGTGTACGAACGACCGCCGATTCATGGCCTGACTTCATGATTGCCGTAACATCGCGTCAGCGCCATGCCGCTGCAAATCGACGAAGAAAATATTCCAGCTGACCCAATCGTACACACTTTTATGGACCGACAGTGCCATGCCACTCGATCATCCTCACCACCGGACCGACCAGGGCCAGGAGTGACTCTCAACGAAGAGTTTGTTGCCGCGCATGTCGTGGCCCAGTCAGAGTAAACTTCCGCCCAGGTATCACTCGAAAGAAAGCCCAACCATGTCGACCTCGCCCGTTAGAACTGAAATCGATTTTTCACAACCCGGCCGACAGCTGGGATCATTGTCGGTTCCACATTCGTACAACCTGAGTGGCTGGGCAAAGCTGCAAATACCTGTCGCAACAATCGGTCGCGGCGAAGGACCGACTGTCCTGGTCATGGCAGGCAACCATGGGGATGAGTATCCAGGACAAATTGCGATCATGCGGCTGTTGCGGGAACTCACTGTCGAAGACATTTCCGGCCGGGTCATTTTAATCCCGGCGCTGAACATGCCGGCTGCAAAAGCGTCAACACGATTGTCACCAGTTGATGGCGCGAATTTGAATCGCTCGTTCCCAGGCGATCCGGAGGGCACCGTAACTGAGATCATCGCCGACTATCTGACCACGGTGCTTTTTCCCATGAGCGATGTAGTCATTGATCTGCATACAGGTGGCCGAGGCGTCTACTTTTTTCCTTGTGCGCATATGCACCTGGTGGATGACCTGGCGCAGCGCCAACGCATGGCACAAGCAACGCTCGCTTATAATTCGGATCTGGCCTTCCTGTACAGCGATATCGCTGGCAACGGGCTGTTGCCGGTGGAAGCAGAGAATCAAGGAAAGACCGTTGTCACCACAGAGCTGGGCGGCGGTGAGGTGACTCCGCGAGCGATTCACAAACTATCGCAGCAGGGGCTCCGCAATGTGTTGATCCATGTAGGCGTATTGGTCGGCAAGGAAGAGACTCGCGCCAGCCTGGGGTTGTCTCCAACACGATGGGTTCAGGCGTTGGACGACGATGATTATCTGTTCGCACCGGAGTCCGGGTTATTCGAAAGCCTGGTTGATATCGGAGGCGATGTGACTGCGGGGCAACCCATCGGAGCGATTCATTTCCTGGAACGACCCGACCGCGCGCCGACGATCATCGAAGCACCCTCATCCGGCGTTGTCATCGCGCATCGCGGGCCCACGGTCACCCAACAGGGCGACATCGCTTTTTGCCTGGCGCACGACGTACCCGACCAAATCATCGACACGTTCACTTCCGTGAAAGTTGAAAACTGAGCCAATCGAATCCATACGCAACAACTGACGATTCGCCGGTGGCTCCAACCAACGTGCGTTGGATTGTTTTTGCACGGGCATGTGCCACATCATTCCTGCTTTACCTGCATCGATATAGCTGGAATATCATTGGGCCGCAGCTGCAGTTGCTTGACAAGAGCGCTGGCAGGCGTTGAGCAAGTCAGACAGGGAGCCGTAACCCAGATGTGATCAAGTCGACCAGGTCGTAACGCGTCGCTATTCCCCGGAATTAAACTGGAACGAGTAAAGATCCGTATCCTGCAGTTCGAATCTGAGTCGCACCGGCTTGCCAGCGAGGCTGCTAACATCAGCACCCTGTTTCCAGGACACAACGCGGTCCAACTGATCGCCGAACTGTTTATGGCAATCGTCGAGTGCGAAGCCAGGAATGGGTGTGCCCTTTGCATCTTGAACTTCAATGCGAACACCGCCTGCCGCGGATGTTGAAAAATTAATTTCCAGTTGCGAGCCGTTAAACTGTAATGGCTTCGTGATCAGTTCACCACCGGAGAAAGGAGCCTGGATCGAAACGAAGCCGTCAATCCGTAGCGTGTAACGGCGAAGCCGATTGACGTGGGGAAGTTGAGTTGAATCTCCGTCAGACAGTCCGTATGCTTCGCCGACATACGTTGCCGTCTTCTCATCCGGGGACTTGGCGAATTGCGATTTATAAGCCTCGCTGACATAGACAGACAACTCGTTGGGAGCACCGGGAAACTGCGATGCTGTCTCGACCAGTCCCCAGTTCTGGTAATTGTCGCCGTAGAACCAGCTTCCCGGACGCTGGATGCCAGGCCGCCGGAATGATTCCTGCCAAATCTGGAAGTTCCGCCCGTCGCGACTGCTCATGAACATGCCGTCTGTCATAGCTGTTCCGGCCCGCTTTCCGCCAAGCTTAATTTTCCGCTTCCGGAAGTCAAGCTGAGGAAGCTGGCGGGTTGATTCCGTCCAACCATAATCCACGTAGCGGGTAGGAAAACCAAGAAGGATGTGTGGAGCTCGATAGTAAGGACTGATTTGGTTGGTATAGAGTTGATTCACCAGACTGGGTGCGAACTTCTCCGTAGGAGCCTGGTCCGAACCAGCACTTTTCAATTTCAGGTACACCGGTTTCGACCATTTAACGAAGTCGGGTGACGTGACCGTCCGGATATGCCGAACATAACCTCGATGGCCCCGGAAGTAGGCTCGATACTGGCCGCGGGATTCATCCCAAAACGCAAGGTTGGTCGAATCGAATGCACCACCTGAAGCAATGGGCTCTTTTTGAATCAACTTCCAATGAATTCCATCGGGCGAACCGAAGGCGAACAACGCCGTGTTCTTTCCATGATCTTCTGAGTAGGTCCTACCCACTGCTTTGTATGCGAACTCCGGCGGGCAGTCGGGATTGGGATCCTTGAACACCATGAAATCGTTTGTTTCCCTGGCGTCCCAGACGATGTTGTTTTTCTTGGATCCGTTGAATTCCACCAGCCCCAGATCAGGTCTTCTCCAGGTGACACCATCTTTGCTTTCGGCATAACAGATTACCGTAGGGTGGCCGTTAACACCCGTTCTTAACCACTGGCGGCCGCGATAGTACATTCGGTACAGATCACCGTCCTGGAAGACGGTGACTTTGCCACTCGCATTGCCTTCCCAGGGCTTGTTTCTGACGAGCGATATTTCGCGTGGTGTGGGATGGTGAAGCACCCGGCGAGCGTCATCGAGTTTCTCGATCAGGTAGTCGTCCACAAACAGTTCTCGACGACTACCAATATCAATGAAGCTCTCTTCTTCTGCAGCAGCGAGTTTTAGTGGACAGACGGTGCAAACCGCGATTGCCAGGACCAATTTGATTGCGGACGTTAGTCGGTCGTGTTGAGGTTGAAATGTGTAACCCATGGTTCATCTTTTACTCATTTAGAATTCTGATTATCCAAACAATCATGACGTTACCCATCTTCGCCCGCTGGGGCGGCGCCTGCAAGGGTTTTGGCAACCGCTTTCCCATCCACACCGTTGACTGGCCTGGCAGCGAGACATCAAATTAAAGCAGGACTGACAGGATCACTAAACCCGGAGAATCAAAATGAAATCGTCACTACTCTGTTGGCTCGTCGTACTTACCCTCTTCGTTGCCTCTGGAACGTCACGTAACGCGCCGCAGGGCGGCCCCTTGCAGGTCGATTTGTCGAAGCCTGGCGATGCGATGGTCATTACGCTCAATGGCAAACATGTTGGTGGGCTGCGGGTCGACAAGGAAGGGCGACTGGGAATTTATGGACCCAACCAGTCGTCCACCGCGATCACCATCGATGGGCGAGATCGTATCCAGCTTGGCCCGGAACCGGTGAAGTCGCCGGCTGTCCGTTTAACGGTTGCCGACGACGTTTGGATGTCTGGTGTCCTGCGTGTTGGCAAGGCAGACGCATTTGGTGACGCTCCCTTCGATCCCAATGGTGCCATTCAAGTTGGTCGCAACCTGGCAGTCGCGCAGGCCATGTCAGTCTTCCGAGTGTTTGGCCAGGGGCGGGAACGATTCCGCCTAGGGCTTACCGAGGAGGGGCATGGTTTCTGGAGCAACGGGCCGCATGACACGCCACTGGTGACCTTGCGACCCGCGTCCGAAGATAAGACCACCGCGGCTCAAGTTGAGTTTCACGGTCGGGTCAAAGAAGCCAAGGCTCCCTAGGTAGCAAGTCGGGTTACATTTTCTCTTTTGGCAGACTGCCACGGGAACCCAAGATTTGGCCCCGCGTCAGTTTGCACCAGAGTTTGCACCAACGACTTACAATTCCTGTAAATCAGTGTCATTTGCTGACCATGGCACGACGGACGGACAAGCTGGGGTAGACGCCGGGACCAGTGACGTAAGTCCCGTGAAGGTCAACGAAAAAGAGCCGCTGTCCATCACAGACAACGGCTCTGGTAAGTCGGGGCGACTAGATTTGAACTAGCGACCTCTGCGTCCCGAACGCAGCGCTCTACCAGGCTGAGCCACGCCCCGTCTTTGGACTGATCCTTGAGAAAGCGATCAAGTCATTAACAACCTATCTTACCCGCTGGGTCGTTTCCCTTAAAGGGCTAACTATTGCTGCGAAAATCACTCGTCCCCCACGGAGGCAGGCAACTGTGCGGGCCGCCAGTCCAGCAGGTGCATTTCAACGGTTCTACGCCCACGGAACTCGTTGATTACCGGCCGGTAGGCAATATCAATAGCACCATCGAGCTGGTCCAACTCCTCGACCCAGTCACCCTGGCCGAAGGCAACTGCTCGCAGTTGCACGCCATGTTGTTTGAATGTTACGGACAGGTGTCGCCCTACCTCTCCCTTGCCCATCCGTTTTGGTTTACCTGCGATTTCCACATCGCTGGCACAGAGCACGGGTCGCGGATTAGCAGCTCCGAAGGGTGCCAGTTGTTCGATTTGCCCCATGGTCTGGAGTGTCAGTTCGCTGAGCTGGGATTCTGCATCAATGATGACCTCGGGTACCTGTTCGGTTGGGTTAACCTGTTCGGCAACATGTTCACAAAAATCGGCTCGAAAAGCATCGAGAGCAGATTCCTCGATCGTTAGACCGGCCGCAGCTGCATGGCCACCGTGGGTCACCAGGTGCTGGGAGCAGGCGCCCAGGGCACGGTGCAGGTCCAGACCGGCGGCCGAACGGGCCGAGCCGGTACCCGGCTTGATTTTCATGGGATCCAGTGCGACGACGACGACCGGTCGATGATATTTTTCTGCCAGTCGTCCTGCGACGATACCGATCACGCCGGCATGCCAACCATGTCCGGCCAGCACGAGAGCCGGGTCATGGACCGGATCGAACTGTTCCTTGATTTGCTTGTTGGCCGCCTTTTGAATGCTGCGTTCCAGGGTGTCACGACTACTGTTGAGTTCGTGCAGGTACTCGGCCAGTGCCTTGGCGCGATCCGGTGAGTCGGTCGTCAAGAGCTCGACGCCCAGTTGCGCCTGGCCCAGTCGTCCGGCGGCATTAAGCCGTGGTCCGATCGTAAAGCCGATATCCTCGCTGCCGAGTTGTGGCTTTTGATCCAGGCTGGTGATTTTCATCAGGGCCTCGATACCTGCGGCAGGAAAATTCTTTAGGCAGTTCAATCCATGGCGAACAAGAATGCGATTTTCGTCCACGAGCGGCACGACGTCAGTGACAGTCCCGATGGCAGCAATCCCGACGGCGGTCATCAGGCAATTACGCATTCGTTCAGTTACCCGTTTGGCATCACTGGCTCGCTGGCAAAGTGCCCAGGCCAGCTTGAGGGCCACGCCGGCGCCGCACAGGCCGTCGAAAGGATAATCGTGTCCAGGCAGGCGCGGATGGACGATTGCCGTGGCGTCGGGTAGTTGATCGGCAAACTGGTGGTGATCGGTAATGACCAATTGGAGTCCCAGTCGCTTGGCTGTTTCTGCTTCCTTGACACTGGCAATTCCACAATCAACCGTGATGACCACGGCGGTATCCTGGCCGGCTATTTTTTCCAGGGCACTGTCATTGAGTCCGTAACCATCGTCCAGGCGACTGGGGACGTAGTAATCAACGTTGGCTCCCAGCAATTTAAGGCAACGATAGAGAATCGCGGTGGCTGTCATTCCGTCCGCATCGTAATCGCCGTAGATCACAATGCGTTTTTCCGCTTTCATGGCGGCAATGATGCAGTCGGTAGCAGCGGGCACACCAGGCAGATCGGCCGGATCCCGCAAGCCGGTCAGCTTGACATCCAGGAAGTCGCGAATCTGGGTCGGATCCGTAATGCCACGAGAGGCCAGTAACTGGGCGACCACGGGGGAAACATCAGTCGTTGCAACGATCGATGAGATGCGATCGGTATCGTGCTGCTGGATGCGCCATCGCTTGCTCATGTCATCCTGAACTGCAAGGGATGAAAAGATCGAGAGGATTTGCCGCTTGGCCGTGGCGAATCGGCAACCGGACCAGGTCGCTTATTTCTTCTTTTCCGTATGGACGGTGTGTCGTCGTAAGCGAGGGCTGTATTTCTTAACCTTCAGCTTCTCACTGCCCGGCTTTCGGCGGGCGATATAGTTGTAGTCACCTGTCTCTTCGCAAACGAGATGTACGGTGTCAGCTTTCTTCTTACTCTTGGCCATCGTGTGGGATCCTCAGGCAATGGATGGTCTGGTTGTTTTTATCAGCCTCGATTGTACTGCAAAGGCGCACTACCGGGACAGGTCCAAGTCGATATTTTTTGGGCCGCAAGCTGCCCCGTTGAGCCTGCTCTACGGGGTGCGATGCCGTGATAAACAGGAGGCATGCTGGATTTATGAGAAAGTGTCTAAGTTGTTTGCTGCTCGAGAACCGATGCTGTTTAAGGGGCGATTTCGAACCTGGCAGCAGGGTAGGCGGGGACCGAAAATCGCTTCCCTGCTCACGGTTCCTTGCATTCGCCTTCCAGGGAGAGGTTATTTGGGAAGGTCCGGGAAGCAGTGATTTTGTGGAAGGTTGGCCTTCCTGGATACGATATCACGAGATAATTTGCCACTTCTGGGGCAGTTATTACTTCTCTTAAAAGGACTTTTGGCTTAAAATTCGAACTGGTGCCCTGGTTCAGGGGATCCTTAGGAATAGAAGTGCTGGCCGGGGTGCCAGGACCCCACGAGTTCTCATCCATTTTGTTGACGGAGTCGACACACTTATGGCGACGCAATCAGATTCTGGAATCGACCTGGTCAAAGAAACGGCCGCAGAAGATTCCACTGCAGTACCGGACAAGAAAGCCAAGCAGGCCAAGCAGGCAGCCACCCCGGTTGCGCAGGCATCTGGAGAGCAGCCGGCTGACGAGGCGCAGCCCGAGGAAGAGCAACGCAGCGGTCGTCGGTTCCTGTTGACCAATGCCGTCCCCAGTTGGATGGTTAGTCTCATCGTACATACCATCCTGCTGATGGTCCTGGGTTTCATGGTCCTGCCAATGGAACCGGAAAAAACCAACGTGCTGACGGTCAATAGTGACAGTGAAGACATGGAAGAAGTCTTTGAAGAGCCGATGGACGAACCCGATATCGAACCCCTGGACGTGGATGCAGTCCAGATGGATGTCATGCCCCAGGTACTGACTGAAACCGAGACCAAGGAAGTAGAGCCCATTGACGTGGCGGATGACGTGGAAGCGCCGCCGGCGGCTATCAGCCTGGAGGAGTTTGCTGACAAGGCAGCTCCCAAGACAGACCTGCTAAGCAAGACCAGTAACGTTTCCGGTTCGGGTTTCGAGGGACGTGGTGAACTGGCCAAGGGCCAGATGGTTGCCAAGTTCGGGGGCAGCAAGGGAAGTGAAGCTGCGGTTGCCATGGCCCTGCAATGGTTAGCCGAACACCAACTGCCCAATGGTAGCTGGAGCTTCGATCACACGCTGGGTGCCTGCCAGGGACGTTGTTCCGACAAGGGCAAGCTGGCTACCTCGGTCAACGGTGCCACCGCCATGGCAATCTTGCCATTCCTGGGTGCCGGACAGACACACAAGGAAGGTAAGTACAAGAAAAACGTGCAGGCTGGTTTGTACTTCCTGATGCAGAACATGAAGGTTGCCAACGGCATGGGAAACCTGACGGACTCAGGGGGACGCATGTACTCGCATGGACTCTGTGCGATCACGTTGTGTGAGGCATTTGCCATGACCCAGGACAAGGCGCTGAGGGCCCCGGCCCAGGCATCCTTGAATTACATCGTTTACGCGCAGGATCCCGTCGGTGGTGGCTGGCGTTACTCGGCCAAGCAGGCGGGCGATACCTCGGTTGTGGGTTGGCAGCTGATGGCCCTGAAAAGTGGACACCTGGCCTATCTCCAGGTTCCTCCCAATACGATCAAGGGCGCTTACAAATTCCTCGATACGGTCCAGGGTAACAGTGGTGCAACCTACGGATACACCACGCCAGGAGCCGGCGACGCCACGACGGCCGTCGGCCTCTTGTGCCGCATGTACCTGGGATGGAAAAAGGATGAGCCGGCGTTGCAGCGAGGCGTGGAGCGACTTGGCAATAAAGGACCGATTCCCAACAACATGTACTTTAACTACTACGCCACGCAGGTCATGCGACAACATGGTGGACCACTTTGGGATAAATGGAATGTCAAGATGCGAGATTCCCTCGTGGATTCCCAAAGCAAGCAGGGCCATATGAAAGGCAGCTGGCATATGGCTGGTGGACATGGTAGCTCCGGTGGTCGCTTGTATAACACCTCCATGGCAGCCATGATCTTGGAAGTTTACTATCGTCATATGCCCATCTATGGGAAACAGGCGACCGAGGAAGACTTTCCTCTGTAAGGAATCATGACCTCCCTTTGGAGCCCTGGTGTCGTGGCCGGCCCTCCGGTTTCTTGAAAGCGACTCGTGCAAATTCTGCCTGTCATCGACTTGAAAGACGGCGAGGTCGTGCGAGGTGTTGCCGGACAACGGGCCACTTACCAACGCGTTCAGAGCCTGTTGGCTCCGGATCCAACTGTTCCCGCCGTGGCAACTGCCTTCGCCAGCCAGTTACAGGTCGATACGATTTACGTAGCAGACCTGGATGCGATTGCTGGTCAGGAACCCAACTGGTTGGCGCTGGAACAAATTCACCAGGCAGGCCTGCAGATCTGGTTGGATGCCGGAGTGGAATCTCAGACGCGGGCCAGGCAACTGCTGGACTATGCTGAGCAGCATGTCCCGCTGGCCGGAGTCATCGTGGGCCTGGAATCGGTTCCGGATAGTGAGACGCTCGCGGACCTGTGGCAGTTGATTGGTGGGGAGCGGGCCATTTTCAGCCTGGACCTGAAACAGGGCCAACCGTTAACGAGCAGTGCTGGGTGGGATGGGCAGACGCCCCAGGAGATTGCCCACCAGGCCGTGGAGATTGGTTTCCAGCGAATGATCGTGCTGGACCTGGCGGCCGTGGGGATGGACCAGGGGACACCAGTGGAATCCCTTTGCCACAACCTGCATGTCGCCTACCCAGAAGTGGTATTGATTTCCGGGGGCGGGATTCGTGGCCTGCCCGATTTGCAGCGGTTGGCTGACCATGGTTGTACGGGGGCGCTGGTGGCATCCGCCCTGCATGACGGACGGCTGGGGATAGCAGAGTTGCAAGCAGCAGCGTTGCTTGGACAGGATGGTTAAGGCCACTTGGGCGGGCGCTTTTCCAGGAACGCCTGGAGTCCTTCACCCGCGGCTTCGGTGGTTCGTGAAGTTGCACTGGCAGCGGCCCCGATGTTCAGTTGCATGAACAGGGTTTCCCCGATGGTCTCGTTGAGGAGTTGCTTGGTGAGCTGGAGTGCCTCGGGAGCTGATTCAGCAGTCTGCTGGGCCATTTCATGCGCCCGGGCCCAGACCAGTTCATCGTCAACCAGTTCATGAAATACCCCCATCTGGTGAATTTCTTCCGCAGAGAAATGCCGGGCCTGCAGCAACAGGTTAGCTGCCTGGCTGGCCCCTAATCGAAAATTCAGAAGGGGAGCGACCAGTCCCGCAACCAGGCCACGCCGGGGTTCTGGCAGCCCAAGAGAAGCCTGCCGGGAAGCAATCACGAGATCACAGGCCAGCACCAGTCCAGCTCCACCAGCAATGGCCGGACCATTGACGGCAGCAATCAATGGCTTGGGGAACCGCAGCATGTATTCCACCAGTTGTTTGTATTGTTGGGCATCCTCGTACCACTGTGCCTGGGGATCCTGTTCACGCTGGGCAGCCTGCATTTCCTGAAGGTCCATGCCAGCACAAAAACAATTGCCAGCCCCGGTCAGGATAACCGCCCGGACACTGCGCTCCTGGTGGAAATCTTCCAGGGCCTGTTTTAACTGCAGCATGCAATGTCGCGAGAGAGCATTACGTTTTTCCGGACGATCGATAACGATCGTTCCACTGGGGGCGTGCTTCTTGGTTTTAATCAGCTGGATCAATGGAAGGGCTCCCGGCAAGCTGGTGCTTGAAAGTTGACGACATCGTCACATTGTACAGCATGCGATAGTACCCCGGGCAGGGTCGTGGTCGAGGTGGCAGTCGACTTTTTCGGACATCCACTGGACAGGTAATTGACCCACCACGACCAGCATCGGATACTGGGTTGACCAGGAACAACAGGATCCTGGCCGCTCAATGTGAAAGGAATGGTGATGCTGAATAGTTTGATGAGGCAGCGACAGGTAAGCATACGATTCGCAGGGATGGGTTGCTTGATCCTGGGTGTATTGCTGGGGAGTCGACCGATGGCTGCTGCGGAAACGGTGAGACCCAACATCGTCCTCATCATGGCGGATGACATGGGCTACTCGGATATTGGTTGCTATGGAGGAGAGGTCCAGACCCCAAACCTGGATCGCATGGCAGCCGAGGGGATGCGGTTTCGACAGTTCTATAATTGTGCCAAGTGCACGACAACACGGGCAGCACTGATCACGGGACTCTATCCCCGACCACGCGGTGGCCTGCTTAAAACCAACATGGTAACCCTGGCCGAGGTACTGGGGGCCGCCGGCTACCAGACCTCCCTGAGTGGGAAATGGCATCTTGGTTCAGAGAAGACAACGCATCCGTTTCACCGTGGCTTCGATGCGTATTATGGGTTGCTCGATGGGTGCTGTAATTTCTTTAACCCGTCACAGCCGGATCCATCTTTCAAGGGATCCCGGGTGCGTGTGTTTGGCCAGGATGATAAGAAAATAACAGAGTTCCCGGAGGATTATTACACCACCGATGCCTTTACTGATCACGCGGTGGCCCAGATCACGGAATTTGCTGCCAGCAAGAAACCGTTTTTCGTGCACGTCACCTACACGGCACCCCATTATCCATTGCATGCCAAGCCAGTCGATATTGCCAAGTACCAGGGCAAGTACATGATGGGCTGGGAACAGCTGCGCAAGCAACGTGTCGAAAGACAGTTGAAGATGGGATTGATCGATCCGAAATGGAAGCTGTCCGACACGGACTCTCGCAGTTATTCCTGGGAGAAGGCAGACCATGCCTGGGAAGATCTGCGGATGGCGGTTTATGCCGCCATGATCGACAGCATGGACCAGAACATCGGGCGGATCATGAAAGCACTCCAGGATTCTGGAGTGGACCAGGATACATTGGTGCTCTTCCTTTCCGATAATGGTGGGTGTGCGGAAGAGCCGGGAGGGCGCAATACCCAGGCTATTCCAGGACCGGGTCAGTACTACACGGCCGTGGGACCCAGCTGGGGATGGGCCCAGAATGCTCCCTTCCGACGTTACAAGAGCTGGGTTCATGAAGGTGGTATCAGCACCCCGTTGATTGCACGTTGGCCGGCCACGGTGAAGCCGGGCACGATGACCAACCAGGTGGGGCACCTGATCGATTTCATGCCAACCTTCATGGACATGGCTGGAGCCGAGTATCCACAGGAATTCAACGGTCAGGCCATCATCCCCCTGGAGGGTAAAAGCCTGCTGCCGATCTTCCAGGGTAAGCAGCGCGTCGCGCATGAAACCCTCTGCTGGGAATGGTCAGGTAATCGTGCCATCCGGCAGGGCAAATGGAAATGCGTCTGGGATAAGCTGGTACAAGAGTGGGAACTCTATGACGTGGTGGCTGATCGCACAGAAACGCGCGATCTCGCTGAGCAGGATCCGGAGCGGACCAAGGCGATGGTGGCCGCCTGGTATGCGTGGGCCAAGCAGACAGGCGCCTCGACCAAGAACAAAAAGCCAAAGAAATAACGGTCGATTCAGGGAGCTGCGGACCGGGGCTTGGCTCGTCCCTGGGTCCAGAGTCGTAGCCCGGCCAGGCGTTGCTTGCCGCGTGCATAGTAAACTTCGCTGAGTCCAGCCAGGTGTTCGCGATACCGCTGAGTGCGTGCTGCCTGCCAGTCCCTGCGGGTGGTGAGGATCTTGAGTTCGCACATGGTTTCAAGCAGTGCCTGGGCAATCCACTGGTGGGCTTCGATCGTGGGATGAACGTGATCCAGCAGCACTTTCTTTCCCGGGATACCTTCCGAAGACCGGTTTTCCAGTAACTTGCGGGCATCGATCAACGGCGTATCTGTTTCGCTTGCCGTCCGCAATAGAACGGCGTGCATGGATTCCAGCATCCGCAGGGGGCAGACATCCTGGTCCTTCGCAGCCAGGAACGATTGCCTGGCTTTTTTGAACTGTTCCAGGTCCTCGTAGCATTTCCCCAGCTGGTACTGGATCCCGGCATGCAGTGGATCCAGGGCCACGGCAGCTTCCAACTTTTCCAGGCGTAACGCCAGTGACTTGGCCGAGTGGGCATCGTGCTGTAATTGTTCAACACGTTGCCTGTCCAACTGGCCCAGGTTGCTGCTCGGCTCAATCTTAAATGGCGGACAGTCTTTCAGGTTCGAGACA
>MPLU02048791.1_pt1 | contig 20007 bp, 26 predicted proteins | sample 1617381 | NCBI WGS metagenome assembly MPLU02 (sample SAMN05944801, study PRJNA350692) | marine metagenome | biome: marine; feature: ODZ; material: water; isolation source: 90 m water sample filtered on 0.2 um supor filter | place: Pacific Ocean | collected 2012-04-08 | depth 90m m
GTGACCGTCGACTTGCGTTTTTAGTTGTATCGCTCCCAATAGGACACACAACAAGAGCGCACAATGCACCGTGGAAGCCCTTAAAAGAAAAAAACGCTCAACCATACCCAAACAACCGTCATTCCCTTTAAAACGCGAATTTAGCCCAAATATGCCAACAGTTAACGCAATCGCAGAGTTTACCACCTTTGACCGTTCTACAATCACCCGGCGGGTCAATAAGTTTGGATTGGGCAAGGAAATTTGTTGCAAGGACTTGTTTGATTTAAAGCCATTGGACGAAGCCCATGCGCAGAAAATATCCTTAGAGGCGGCGAGAACGGATTTAGCCATTGAAGATACCCGGTTGAAACGCTTACAAGCTGAGAAAATCGAGGGGCAACTGGCAGATATTGATGAGGTGTTGGAAGCGGAAGGGCAATTGCTGGAGGGGATAGCCGCGATTATCAAGGCATCATCATTGGATGATGGTCGCAAAGAAGACATCTTTTTAGCCATTCAGGATCACGCCAAGCAATGGGCAAAGAATTATGGACAAGATGCCATTGAGTCAAAAGAAGCAAAGTGAATGCAGTATTTGTCACGGCCCTTTTTCAATTGAGAATGAAGGAGGGATTGAAGGCTTTATTGGAATAATCCCGGTTGCATTTTGCCCAACGTGCAAAGCCGGTATTTATGACCTAGCTGAAATGCTTTGGGGCAAAGATGATGATGAAGAATAACCCGGGTTTCAAAAACTACATATCAAGGCTTGCCGATTTAACTGATCAATCTTTTCGGTTTCGGTCAATCATGCCAGCCGATGAATGGGCTGAGACAGTGCGCCGGATGGATGGCGGCAAAAGGTTCCGTTTTGATTTTGCTCCTTACCAACGGGAAATGATCCAAAGCTGTTACCGAAAAGACGTGCAGATGGTTTGCTTTATGATGGCTTCGCGTCTAGGTAAAACTGAATGCGTGATGAACGTCATTGGGAGTTGTATCGATCAAGCGGCTAGGAGAATCCTGGTATTATATCCAACAACCTCACAGGCTGAAAAATGGTCAAAGGAAACACTGGAAAAAGAACTTTTTGAATCAACCCCTGAACTGCAATGGTTGGTGCGAGGTGGTCGGCGTAATTCATCAAACACAATTCTGCATAAACTTTTTCCCGGTGGTTTAATTAATATATTCGGAGGCAATGCGCCGGGGGAAATGAGAAGGGCTAAAGGTAATCTTTTATTTGCTGATGAGATTGATGCCTTGGAACAATCCGGTGCAAGAGATGAAGGAGATCAATTGCAGATTTTTTGGACAAGGGGAACAGAGTATTCTGATACAATCCGAATTGCGGCATCATATCCATCGGTTGAAGGGCAAAGCCGGATAGCCCAATTGATGGAGCATAGCGATTATCGGAAGTGGTTTACGCCATGCGTAAAATGTTCCAAGCACGTTGTATTGAGCCGGGATGATTTGCATTACCCGGAAGGGGAACCGGAAAAAGCATATCTTGAATGTCCCGAATGCGGTGAGCGTCTTACGGATGAAGACCGGAAGGCAATGATGATGGCCGGGGAATGGCGACCAACCCAGGAGTTCAAAGGCACGGTCGGGTATTTCGGATCGGGTATGATGTCGCCGCATCCAACCCAAAAAGGCTTCAAAAATCATCTTCACTTTGTGGCAAATCAAGAGGAACTGGTTGAACGTGCAGATAATCCTGACCGAGCAAGGCACGTTTTGGTAAACACTTTTGATGCCAAACCTTACCGGCCTGAAAGGGTTGAAGCACCGGAGGCATCTGAATTGCTTGAACGCATCGAGTCATATCAGCCCCGGGTAATGTTACCGGATGGCGTTTTATTACTCACCGCCGGGGTTGATGTGCAAAAGCGTTACCTTGAATTGAGCGTCTGGGGTTGGGGGGAAAACAAGGAATCCTGGTTGCTTGATCACCAAACAATCAACGGTGCGCCGGATGATCCCGGGACATGGCAGGGATTGGAAACCTACTTGGCATCTTGCCGGTATCCTCACCCCACTGGTCACACTCTCGGGCTTCTTGAGCCGGGGAGCCGGGTGATGGTGGATGCTGGTCATTGGGATCAACACGTTTTGCCATTCACGTTTTCAAAGCAATCATTAGGCGTTGCGGCGGTGCAGGGATCGCCCACAATCAATGCCCCGGTTTTGGGGAAGGCAAGATTGGCGGCATCACCCCAAGCACGGATCTATCCGGTAGGCGTGAACCAAATTAAGGATATTATTTATTCCCGTTTAAGCCTGTCACCGCCGCCATCCGGTGAACCGTTCCCGCCGGGATATATTCATTTAAACGAAACGGCAACGCGAATGTATTTGGACGGGTTGACCTGCGAGTTTGGAAAGGAAGAAACCTTTCGCGGCGAGGTCTTCACCAGATACGTTTGCCCGGCTGGCCGACGAAACGAACCCCTTGATTGCCTATGCTATGCGATGGCCGCGAGGGTTGCGATCAACCCCCGGTTCGACCGTATTCGTGAGAACATGGAGAAAGGCGCAAAGGAAAAAGAAACACGCCCAAGGCCAAAGGTAAAGAGGTCATCCGGATTTGTGGGGGGCTTCAGGCGGTGAGTCTATCAGATGAAATTGCCAGCCTTGAAAATGACTTGGAGCCCGTCCAACGCTTACACCTGTCGATCCTGGTTCAGGCCCGTCAGGATTTTGCAACCGCCCGTTCCTTGGAGTATATTAACGGTTCCGGCATTGTCGATCCAACAGCCTTCAGGTTCAAAGGTAGAGGTTCCCGGCTGGTTGGTGGGTTCTCCGTTCCGATGAATATAAAAGCACTTTATGATCTTGCCCAATATTGGAAAAGCGATGCGCCCCGGGTTTCGATGTCATTCCTTGAAGTCCCCGAAATGGATCAAGCCGATTTTCTCAGAAGGTTGAACAATGCCGTTCAATACCGGGAAGCCAAACCAAGCAAGATGCCCCTTGATGATTTATGAAAAAGGCCACAATTGATATTGATGTTTGCAACACGATCCGCAAAAGCCCGGAGGCTCAACCCGCCACCTTATCCACCTATACGGCGTTGCGGGAAATTGCAACCGAGGCTGGAAGTGCAGACTTTACAACCACCCTGGATGCCGTTCAACGGAGGGCATTGATTGGGGAAACAAGTTGCCGCCGAGCAATGCGATTCATGGAACGGCGGCGGTTGATTGACCGGGAACGATTCGGGAAAAGGATACGGGTTAGGCTTTTGCGGTGCGCAAAGAGTTAATTACTTATTGGATTGTTCAATGATGTTTTGTAGCATTTTCTTGAAAAAAATTGGGGCATCAAGAATATTTCGCTCATCCATTTCATCAATCATCCCCTCCGAGCAAACTTTCCACTCATTGTCATCATCCCAATAATAGATGCCGAAAACACGGATAAGGTAGGGATAGACATTATTAATCAAATAAATGTCCCAAAGGGTTGGGCTAAGTAACCCGCCGAAAAAACACGGATGGCACTTATCAGTAAAAATTACTCTGATTTGCGTTTTGGTCATGGTTGTTTATTCGATGCAGGCAACGATCATTGCGCCAAGCCAACTTTGAGTGAGTGGGCGAACCTCGCCATAACTGTCATCCACGCCAGTAACGGTGATTGTTGCGCCATCGCTGGTTGCGGTAACGTCATCATTGGAGTTGAGTTTTTCGGCAACGAAACTAGCAAGGTATGCCTCGCTAGGCTTAAAAGTGTAAGTGACAGTGTTCATTTTTTTTGGTTGTCGGGGGGTTTACTAATCAAGCGGCAACCAGGCTTGATCCAAGGCCGGGGGCAGGTCACTCCATTGCTCTGCCATTGCTTTAGCGATCCCCGTCCAAAACCGGCTTCTTACCTTTCCCCGTTCTTTATGGTTCACAAGGCTGGTTTCATACCACCACTTTGGCCACTTTTTCCCGGATGGTGTTGTTACATATTCCGGCTTTGGCAGAATGTCGGTTGGCTCTAAGCACGGTAAATTTTTCAGCCAGAGGCAGGTGGTCTTTTGAGCGTCATGCCCGAATTGATAAGGCTGAATGATTTGCTCTGGCTTCCTTATTTTGGAAGATATAACTGAAACCGGATTTTCTATGCAGATTTTGGGGATCGGCGCATTCATTAACGCACGAACGAAATCAAGAGCATCGTATTGCAACTGCCAAGGCTTGTGTCCTTCAGTAAACCATCTTGCACTGGATACAGAAAGGTGAGTGCATGGTGGATGGGCAACCATTAAATCCCATCCTTGATCAAGCGCCGCAAGCGCATCGCCTTGAATGTGATTGCCGGGTGATTCTGTTGGCAGGATGTCGCAAGACCAAGCGTCATGACCCATTGCCGTGAAGGCATCCCTGACGATCCCTGAATATTCGCAAGCTACTAAAACTTTCATTTTCTTTTTTTTGGTTGTTGGGGGGATCGAACCCCCGGGGTTAATTGATCTTATTAAGAAAGATAATTACTTAAAAACTCATCAGCTTTAATTTTTGCTTTTTCCCTGGTTTCTTCTGGCGGCAGGTTCATTTGCCCAAACCCGTAAGCGTCAAATCTGAATATTGCGCCGGGGACATTAAATTGACTGGGTATTGATTTTTTATCAATTCCAGTGATCGCAGGATAATGCGTAACCTTTTTATTTCCTGAAAGATAATCGGTATAAGTAAAGACTGTTGATTGTAATAATTGGTTTTTCATTTTCTTTTTTTGTTAATGGTTGGTGATTGGTGAAGGGATTGGATTTAGTTTTTTGGCACTTCTGACTTGTTCGTGAAAACTCTGACCCATGAGCAACGGTCACCCGATGCCATTGCTTCAGCATGGGGCGCGACTTCTTTTGCCACCTGCATCGTTCCCCATGTCATCGGTTGCTGGCTCTTATTGCTCCACAACGCATGAGTTCCTTCAGCGTTTAAAACTCCGAAGGCTCTCTGAGTTTCAAATTGCGCGACCCCCCTTTTAGTTGCCCAAAAGTGCGACTTCAAATTCTTTGCTTGGGTAGTATTCTCGCTTGGCATAGTGTTAAATTATCACCCCAACCCAATTAATCAACCCCAAAAGAGTCTTTTTTTCAGTTTTTTTTTCAAGGTGGTTATTGAGCGGGTATCTATTCCCGTGGATTTTGTGGTTTATTTTTAACTTGTGGCAGACACAGCACCCAAAACATCAATCTTTGCTGGCGATTCTTCAGACTGGACTACGACTCTGAGCGATTACCCGGCATCCTCTGCATGGGTTGCTGTTTGCGTCTTTCAAAAGCCAGGAAACGAGCCGTTACGGATTGAAGCAACTGCATCGGGTGCGGATCATGCCTTCACACTCGGGGCTGAGAAATCGGCAAGTTTGGAGCCGGGTCGGTGGAATTGGGCAATCCGGGTTTCAAAGGATACCACCACCAAAACTGTCACGATTGGCGAAACGATTGTGCGGCCCAACCCGGAAGCCGTTCCCCTCGAAACGCATTTTGAGAAATGCCTGAGCCTCTTGAGGGCGGCGATGGAAGAGCGTCTGGTTGATGTGCAAGAATCCATTTCTGTTCTCGGTCAGGATATCACCAAGGTTCCCATTTCAGAACTGGAGAGGCTCACCAATTATTATCAATCCCGGGTGAACGAGGAATTACGGTTAAGGCAACGACTGGCAACCGGGAAACGCCGCCGCAGATCAAGAATTTATTTAGTGGATTAAATGGCCAAAGTCACCTTCAACAAAAAAACGGGGAAAATCCATTTACGTTCCTCGCAACAAGGTCAGCGATCTTATGGTGCGGTAGCGTCTGCACAATTGCAAGAGGGTTGGGCAACATCCCTCTCAAGTGCGCACACGGAATTGCGTGGAGGCATTACCCGGCTCCGTTCCATGACTCGCGACCTGGAGCGTTCCAACCCATACGCGATACGGTTCCTTAATGAATGGACAAGTAACATTGTTGGCACTGGTTTCACCTTTCAAAGCACCGCAACCAATGCGCAAGGGCGTGAAGACAAAGCGGCAAGGCAAATTATTGAGGAGGCTTGGGATGATTGGAAGAAGGCGAGAAATTGCACGGCATCCGGGGATATGCCTTACAACGAATTCAAGGCACTCTCGGAACGCGCTTGCGCCCGGGATGGCGGGGTTTTGATTCAAAAGCTTCGCGGGTTTGATGGCAATGATTGGGGCTTTGCTCTCAATGTTCTGGAGATTGATCGCCTTGATGTTGATTACAATGTAAACAAATTACCAAACGGCAACCGGGTTGTAATGGGTAAGGAACTCGATGCGAACGGGTGGAACCGTCCAGTTGCGTATCATATTCTTGGTGATCATCCCGGTGAATCCTATATGCGATCCGGGAAGATGCGCACAAGGGTTCCGGCTGATGAAATCATTCATCGCTTTTATCGTAAGCGAATGGAATCAACCCACGGTGAGCCTCTGATGGTTGGCGCGATCAGTGGGCTTCGACACTTGGAGAAATACGAGGAAGCTGAACAGATCGCCGCCCGGTTGAGTGCTTGCGCGACAGTGGCCATTGAGCGGGATAGTTCAGCCCCTTATGAGGGTGATGAATTTTTGGATCAAGAGTTATCGCCCGGTGGAAAATTTGAACTTGAGGCTGGTGAAAAGGCAACGCTTCTTAGTCCTACGCACCCAAATTCAAATTACGAAGGGTTTCGCCGGGGAGTGCTTCAGGGGGTGGCCAGTTCGCTAATGGTCTCGTACCCAAACCTAGGCCAAGATTATGCCAGTGTTACCTATAGTAGCTTGAGGGAGGCCAAGTTGAATATCCAGGCTCTGACCAATGTTTATCGGCAGATGAATATCAGCCGGGAAGAGGAAACAATATTCCGGGCTTGGCTTGGGTTTGCATTGCGCACCGGCAAGATCAATTTACCCGCCGGTAACTTTGAGAATTTTTCCAAGGGAAACTTTGTTGGTGCGGCTTTTCCTTATGTCGATCCTTTAAAAGATGTAACCGGGCTTGAAAAGGAACTTTCAATTGGAGCCACCAGCCTATCAAGGGCGGTTAAAGAGCGGCTTGGCGTTTCCTTGGATACAATCATTGCCGAGCGGAAGCGTGATATTGAACTGTTTGAGGAAGCCGGGTTGCCTGTCCCTGAAGCGTTGAATGGTAGCATTTTATCAACGCCGAGTGAACCGGATGGAACCCCGGAAGATGACGGGGAAAATAAAGGTGATGGCGAAATGAGTTCAATACTTGGCGATCTGAAAGAGCAAGCTGATACCTACGGTGTAGGTGTTCGCGCCGGGATGGTTACCCCACAAAAAATTGATGAGGAAGACTTTCGCGACAAGGCGGGATTGCCGGTAATGTCAACTGAGGCTGAAAGCGCATGGGAGGATGATGGGGGGATAAGAAGGCCAATTACCCTGCAATCGCAATCAGCATTTGAGGCAACGCAAGCGACCATTGAGGGAGATACAGAACCCGGGTGATCTATTCCCGGGGCAGGAAAATAGTAATTTAGAAGATACCGATGAATAATATTGGATATAGAACCTTTGCGGTGCGCAATCAAGAGGGTGAAGATGCCCCAAGGGGGATACTCACAACAGAAGCCGCCGTTCCCATGATGGATTGGAATCGTGGGGATTATGTTCCCGAGGTGCTTTTGATGAGTGGCATGAAGGCCAGAGGGCGATCAATAAAGCTACTCGATACCCATAAAACCGATTCAGTTTCGTCAGTGCTTGGAGCATTCACGGATATCCGGGTGCGCCCCGCCGGGGAAAGGGATGTGCCTGATGCGTTCGCGGAAGGTTCCATTAAGGTTTCTGAAGTGCATCCTGAAGTGGCGACAAAATTACGCGAGGGCTTCATCAACGAAATGAGTGTCGGGTATAGGTATTCCGATAAAAAGACAACTTTCGTGCCAGAGGGTGAAACAGTTGAGATTGAAGGCAAGGCATATACAGGCCCGGTCAACATCAGAACCGAATGGGATGCGCAAGAAGCATCCCTGGTTCCACTCGGCGCAGATTCACAGGCACAAATAAGAGGCTTCCAAAACTTTGAAGAAGCCCAACAAAAGATTTCTCGCAAACTCGAAAACAACCAACCCAACCAACCCGGCTTGACCGCCGCAGAGGATCACGCCAAAGACAACGGCGAAGGCAAGGAAACAGAAGAGCAAGCGGAGAAAACCCAAATTAAACAACAACCCATTAAAAATAATCCTGTCATGGAAGATAATACAAAATCCGTTGATAGCGTAAACGTGGACGAGCAAGTTAGCGAAGCCGTAAAGGTGAAGTCAAACGAGTTCGACAAAAGGGCTGATGCAATTCTTGCACTCGGTGAAGAGGTTGGAGACAGCAATTGGGCTCTCTCCCAACTCCGTTCCGGTGCTAGTGTTGAAGCCGCCCAGCGTGAAGCTATTGGCAAACTAAAGGAAGCCAGAACAACTCTGGGCGCAAGCCCCGAGCCTCTTGGGCTTACAAAGAAGGAATCCAAGTCTTATTCGCTTACTGAGGCCATGAAGTCACTGATGACTGGCAAGAGTGTAAGTGGAATCGAGGGTGAGGTATCCGAGGCAATCGCACAACGCTCAGGCAGAGAAACCAATGGTTTCTTCCTCGCTTCTCAGCGTGACTTAGTTGCCGGAACTGCAACCGATGGAGCCGAGCTTGTTGGCACGGATCACCTTGGTGGTGATTTCATCGATGCCTTGCGGCCAAAGATGGTCACATTGCAAGCCGGTGTTCGTGTTCTTAGCGGACTGAAGGGCGATGTTTCAATCCCCCGGAAGTCTTCAGCAAGTGCAGCAAGCTTCAAAACTGAAGTTGCAACGCATACCGAAAGCGAGCCACAATTTGCAAGCGTCACAATGACTCCGAGGCATCTCGGTTGTTTCACTGATGTTTCGACTCAGTTACTCGCTCAGGGAACACCTGACGTTGACTCGCTAATCCGCGACGATTTGAATCAAGCGATTGCCGTTGGACTGGATAACGCCGTTATTCATGGCCTTGGTGATGGTTCAAATGAGCCACAGGGAATTGTTGGAGCCAATGATGTTCCGGTAATTACTGTTGCCGACAACAGTGGCGGCGAGCCGACTACTGCGGAACTGCATGACTTCCTTGAGTCTTTGGATAACAACAATGCTCTGACCGATAACGCATCCTGGATCACCGGGGCCGTTATTGCATCGGCAATGAAGCAAACGCTTCTCACCAGTGCCGTTAGCGGTTACCAGTGGGATATGGCTAACAATACTGTTCTCGGATACAACGCCTACAGCACCTCTAATATTGAGGCCGAGCGGACGGTATTTGGCGACCTCTCGCAGTACTTGCTTTGTTTGTGGGATGGCGGCATAGAAATTATCTATGACCCGTTCTCGGGAGCCAAGAGCCGGACGGCTAGCTTCATAGTAAACGTACTTTGTGATGGCGATGTGCGTCAGCCTAAAGCGTTTGCTATCTCCGACAGCGGAGCGTAATCGCACCCCAATCACAATGACCGGGGGAGGGTAAAATCTCCCCCGGCATTTTTTCAATGTTAACTAGCGACGATCTTAAAAACAAACCCGGCAAAACAATGGCACACGTTAAGATGATCAGGAGCGTTTCAAGGGATGGCAAGGTTCTCCGAGCCGGAAATGTTTACGAGGTAACAACTGATGCCGCGAATACTTTGGTGGCCTACCGGGATGCTGAATTAACTGAAGCACCCAAGAAGAAAACAGCCAAAAAGAAGGCCGCGAAATCAGCCCCGGTTGTTAATGCTGAAAGGTAATGAACGGGTTTAGGTCAGCCGTTGAAGCGCAATTCAAATTTGCTTTGCGGAATGGGTCTGGTTCCCTTTCCGTGGGCGGGAAGACGGTGAACGCACTGGTTGTTGATCCACCAGTTACCGAGGGGAGCCAAAGAAGGGGAAGACAAAGAAGTATTCGCCGGGCGATGGTTGGAGTGCTTAAAAGCGATTTGCCGAGCATCCCTACACCAGGAACAACCGCCAAGCTTGATAATTGGCGTTGCGTAGTTTCTGAGGAGGGAATTGAGGAAGAGGCTTTTGCCTATCGTATACCGTTACGCAGTGCTTGATCATGGCTGAAGTAGCATCACCGTCAACGCTTGAGGCATTTGCCGAGAACCGCCTAAAGGACTTACTGGAAGCCCAGTTGACCAAGGTTCCAGATGCCAACATTTTAACCGGGCATACCAGTGATGATGCTGGGGTTGATGAGGGAATGCCAGTGGTGATTGTCACGGTTACCCGGGATGAAGAAGATATCCCCGGGACGGGTTGGTGGATTTGCTCCGTTGAAATCGAATTTGATCCCCGGGACTTGGGGGATGATGCTGTTGATACCGCTTGCAAGGAAATCGAAACAGCGATTGGCGATGGGGGATCGGATATAGAAACTCAGATCACCAATGGGCGGCTTAACTGCATGGCCGGGAGCGTCTTTTATGACCAAGACTTTGAATATTCCCCAAGTGACGGGGAGCGTAGTAGGTTCTTTAAGCTTTCTGCATCCTTTGGATTAACCGCCCCTTGATCTATTCCCCGCCTTATTTTCATTTACCTTATACATAACAAACCTTTAAATTTTTTTTAGAACAATGCCATCACCAACCTACGTTCAGGGAGCAACTGGAATGCAAAAAGGCGTGAAGAACGCAGAAGTCGGCTTGGCCATAGAATCCATTGATTGGACTATAAACGACCCAGTTGAGTATTCCCAAGACCGTTTCGGCGGCAATGACGGCTTTTGTCATGGCTTCAATCCCAGCGTGGAAATTGAAATTAGCGGCGAAATTTCCAACGAAGACTCCGGCGTTCCGATTGCTGAGTTTGGCACTGCGATCACCTTCGCCAACGAAGGCAATTGCACCTTGACCGATGGTGATGCGACCTTTGCCAACGTTGCTAATACCGGCGGGTTTTATCCAACCGCGATTTCATTCAGTGAGAGCCGCGATGGTTTCCGGTCAATGAGCATCACCACCATTTCTCATCCTGCGATTACCTAAGTAATATCCAACCGCCCAGCCCGGGCCAGCCTGAGTGAATAAAGCCGATGAACTAAATCAGCTTAAGAAGGGGCAGTTTATAACTGGCTCAACTGACCTTGCCGCTTCATTGATGTCTTGCGGGTGCGCACCCTTAAAGGATTCTCCCTGCACCAATACCTACACCGAGAAGCGACCGTTTAAAACCGGGCAACCTGGAGAGGTGCTTTATCACCTTGAAAAGGAATCCACAACCTTTACCGGGCGGGATGGGGTTCATCTATTAACAGAAAAGCTCGCCAGCGCATTTGAAAGCAAGGATGCAAATGAAGTGCTTGATGAACTGATTGAAGAGGTTGCTGATGTTAACTTGCGCAACCGCATTAAAGAACAATTACCCCTTGCGATCATGTCCCATCACCGGGCGGCAATGGGGAACCGTTCGATGATTCGCAAATGGTGGCGAAGGGTGGAACCGTGGGTTTATATCAAGAGGGGAAACAAAAGGTTTCTCTTGCCTCGATCCGCAAAAAAAACAGCCCAGAAATGGGGATTAAATAAATGAGTGAAGATGATTTAGCTGAGTTAAGTGAGGATGCCTTTGAGGATTCAGGCACATATGAATTCAAAGGAAGGCCATTATGGTTTGGTTACCGGCATTATTATGCGTTAACCGCCATATCCTCTCAGGCTAGTATGTCAGCGGAAGAGCAAGTGTTGCTTGTGTTTTGGATTGCAACCCATAGCCCGGATAGCATTAAGCAATTACGAGCCGATTGGCGGAAGGAACCTGACCATGTGTTTGAGAGGTTTGAGGATGTCCCCGAGGATTACGGATTGGCTCCAGGTTCTCAGGATATGCTTGATCTTGCCTTGGTGGTTGAAAAGATTTGGAGCGATATCGACAACTCGCGGGACGAGGTAAAGAAGAGCAAGAGCAAAGGAGGAGGGGAAGAACCGGATGATCAGCCGGGAAAGTAAGCACCGCTGCAATCTATCTTGCCGCATTATCCAGCATTCTTCCCGGGTTTGATATTGATTATTATTTGGGAGCGATCCCCTATGCGCAAGGTCTACAGTTTCAAACGGTCAATTTAGCACGGGATGGGGTAAAATTTGAACAACCGTCGAGGGGTGGAGCATCATTTGGAGATGTTGCCGGGTTTCACTAATCTATTCAATGCGTCTTGATCAGCTATATTAAGGGAATGGCGAGGACAACGAACAACGTAAAAGCTTGGAGATCGGCGATGAAGACCTGGATGAAGGCCAAGAGAGGGGCCAGCCATGATGATTGCATTAACAAGTTTGGTGGAGAGTCTTGCATATATGCTTCAAAATTAACCCCCAAGGCAAAGAAGAGCGGCGCGATGGGAACGGGAGCAAAACCAAAAACCCCTTCAGGATCGGGAGCCGGACAACCAAGAAAAAAAGGGAGAAGGAACACGCACGTTAGTATGTATCATGCTCTAGCGACTGGTTACCGGAGAGCCCCGGGAGGATGGGTGAAGCATCGGGGGGTTCACAGAGGGGAAGGGAATTACGATGAAGCGTTGCGCATTTATAATTCAAAAAGGCGAAGTGTTGGAGCGATTGCCGCTGGATTTTTAAAACCTGCAAAACACTTAGGCGTTAAAGTTCGATCCACTCCGTTTGCCGGGGGAAGCGCATCTAAATCAAGAGGAAAAAAATCAGCACGTTCAAAGATGCTGGCAAGTGCGAGAAATGAAGTGCCTGCATCTGGAGTTTATGCAGATGCTCCAATGGCTAGGGCGATGGCGTTTGTGGTGAAGAGGGAACACGCATGGGCGATCAAGCGACTTCAAAAAGCCAACAATAAATTCAGCGCAAAAAGCTTTTAATCATGGCCACTAGGAAGTCAAAACTTGAAACAGTATTTACCGGCGATTCAAGACCGTTTGAAAGGACGGTTAACCGTGTTCGCTCAACTGGGGCAAAGGTTGCCGGGGTTGGTCGGTCAATGATGGGAGGGTTCGCGGCGGTTGGTGGTGCAATGCTTTTTAAATCCGGGCTGGCAAAGTTTGATCGCATTGACAAACTGTCCAAAGATTTGGACATGAGTGCGGAAACCTTGCAGAAATTCGGACACGTTGCCGACCTGGGTGGTGCTGACTTAGAAACTTTTGCCAAGGGTGCAAAAATGTTAAGCATGAGAGCCGCAGAGGCGGCAGGGCCGCAAGGGTTGGCAACATATCGCCGGGAGTTTGAGAAGATGGGCATTGATGTGGATAAATTCAATATGCTCAATTATGTAGAGCAAACAGAGAGGTATGCTGACGCGATAAGGGACGCGACTGACAGGCAAACAGCGCAAGCGGCAACCACCAAACTGATGGGCAGGTCAGGCTCTGAAATGTTCAGGGTTTATGAACAGGGAGGGGATGAGATGAAGAGCCAAATGAATTCGATCTCAACACTCTCAACAGAGCAAACCGCCGCTCTTGCAAATCTCAATGATACTTTTACAACCCTTGCCACATCCGGGCTGGCTGAGTTCTTTAAGGTGATTGCCAAGGTTTGGGAAATGATGAAAAGCATTGCAGAATGGGCGGGGATCATCGCCGGGGTGATTGGCACATGGGCGGGAGGCACAAGCCTAGAGGATGCCGTGCAAGCGGGGGCCGATACTAAAATGCGGCTGGACGCTCAAAAAGAAAAAGACCGGAAAGCGAGGGAAGAGCGAGGCAAGAAAAGGGAGCAAGGAGCAAAAAAACCACCACCGCCCCTTGTCGCAAAGGCGGCCAAGGCTGTTGCTGAACAGACTGCAAAGATATTCGATCCCTCCAAGATGGGCGGTTTCTTTGGTCACGCCGGAAGAAAGGGAACCCCGGTTTCCCGCCAAGTGAAAACGATGCAACAGAAGATGTTGGATATCGGGATGCGCACGAATGACGAGATTGCCGAATTGCACAAAACATTTAACCGGGCATTGATTGCTCCTTAATTATGCCCGAGCCAACCTTTATAGGCGATGCCGCCACATGGAAACAACAACGAGGAACCTCTTTTGGCACGAAGGAGGATGGCACTGATTGGGTTGATGTAGTCTATCGGGGCAAGAGTGAACTTGCTGTTATGTGGCGGGAGCAATGGACGAAAGGAGCGGTTTGCCCGGAACCAGGATTCACCCATTGCCGACTAATTCAACCACCTGAAATCCGAGAGGATGGCATTGCCTATTCAACGGCTAACCTTCGCTTTGAAGGCCCAAGCCCATTGAGTGGTAGCACCGAGGGATCGGATGCAACGATTACCCATGAAACTCAGGAGGCCGAATTTATCGTTTATTATAAAATCACGAAAGCCGGGGGTGGCATTGATAGCGTCGAAGCGGTTTACCGATACCACCGGGTGGTAATGACTGCGACTTACACCAAGGAGACGCGACCAACAAGCACCCGGTTCGATTCAGATTTGGATCACGATCCAGACCCGGTTCCGATTGCTGACGTTAAAATTCCGGCAGGGGCAAAGCGTTTTGATAAGCTTATAAAAGGCACTGACTATCGCACGGGGGGGGACAATGAAAAATGGTCGGTAATTAAGGATTGGACGGAGACCGCCCCGGGAGTGTTTGACGTTACTGAAGAGCATTCAAAATTTATCGTGGGTATGCACGTTGATATTTAAATGCATAAGACTCCAAAGAAGATCAAGAGGGGGTTCAAGGTTCATGCGGAATCGCATAATGAACTGGTTGATTATGTGAAGAGAACCCGGCCAATTCCAACGCATGGCCACACTGAAACCAACAGCGGGACTATGCCCCCGCACCCGTCCCCATCTTTTCGCGCACAGTTCACCCCATCCTTTATTGAACACAAGACAACGCCGAAGCTGGCAATCTATCCTGGGTATGTGTTCGGATCTTGGCGTGATGCCGGTGATACCGCTGAAAGCCACTTGCCGGATGCCCAACAATGGGTGATTGAGCCACAAATAGGAGGATCATATTTAACAGCCGAAACGCAACCGCAATTGGCACTAACCGCCGGGCAAACGAATTACATTTATTTAAAGCTCGACTGGAGTGCGCACTCGGCTGAAATTGGCGGGATGGCGGCAGAGGGTTCAGGGGCATCGGCCACATCTTTTGCGTTTCAGGCTGATCATCATTTATTGGCAGATGGGGAACCCGTTGTTGATGGTTCCGGCCCTCATGGCACATCCGGTTATAACCCCGGTATTTTTGTTCGCGTTGATCGGGTGTATTATACATTAACCGCCGCCACCTTTATTCGTCAGCAAGATCAACAACCCCCAGCGGAAACGGCCTTAATAACATATATCCCCGCAGGGATGATCAACTTGAATGATGATGGCCAATTAGCCTCCTATGCATCCCCTCAAGCGGATGCAATGCGATGGTTTTTAGAAGGCCCGGTTTGGGCAAACCGTCCACCTGTTTACCGTTCAGGAATCACTTCAACGGATAGAAATCCAGATGAACCGATTCCACCCGTCCAACCGGAAACGTATATTTACCCCGGTGCAGACACAGACAATTGATCAAAAGGAAGCTCTTGTTTATTTGCCGGGGCATATGCTTTACCGTTTGGCATTTAGCCCCCGCAAGATATCCCCCAAGCACATACAGGAGAGCCTCCTGAAGGATGGATGGTTGCCTGAATACCCGGCAAAAATGAAACTTGCCCCCGGAACTTATCCCCTAATTGACGGTTGTCACCGTTTGGGCTTCCTTCATTCCGTGGAGATGCTGGGTTTATTGGTTCCAACAAAGATCATCCTTGTTCATTAATCTATTCCCAACCCGGAAAGGGGGTAAATTGAACCAATGCCCGTTCATACCGTAAAATTTACAGGGGATACCGCATTTACCGGAACCCATACATCTGGCAGTAAGATTTATTGCCGTTCAACGGATGCCACAAGTGATGATGGCACGATTAATTTATATGGCAGGGCGACTTCAGGCAGTGCGGCCGATTATGTTCAGTTAAACCCGGGATCAAATGAGGGCAAGATTGAACAGCTTTCATCAGCAAACTGGTCGCATCTCTACTTGGCAAAATGGAGTGCCTCCCTAACCGGAACGGGATCGGTTTTTTCCAACGATGGAACGGCGGCAAGTGGCACAATCCGCATCATTGCGCAACCGGGTGACGGTAACACTTTGCAAATTGGCTTAACGGGATTTACTAAAACTTTTACATGGGAGACTTCAACTCCATCAAGTAACGGTCAGGTAAAAAGCGTGAGCGATTTAACAGAGTGCGCCGCCAATCTTGCCAGTGCGATTAATGACAGCGCATATAGCGGTTCAACATCTGGTGGGGAAGGTTCTGCATGGACAAACACGGATGACGCAAACCCGTATGTAACCGCAACTGCATCCGGGCCGACTGTAACCGTCACCGATAAGATTGCTTGCGCGAGGCAACTGGCATGGGTAACAACAGCCAGCGACACTTCAAAGGTTTCGGTTGCCGCAATCCGGGGCGGGATCGACGGGACTAAGATCGTGGATATTACCGCGGGGTTAACATCAGCCAGCACAACAACCTCAAGCGGGGTTGATTTGGATTCTGAAGACCTTTCGACAAGCAACGCATCGGGGCTTTTAACCGGGGCGAGTGATGCGATTGCCACAAGGGGAAGGTTTGTGGTTGATATCCGTTGCGAAGACCCGGCGGCATCTGTCACGCCAAAGATTCAAACCAGCAACGATAACACCAACTGGAGGGATGCTGTTTCAACGATTACAGATTTGAACAGTGATCAAGATCAGATCATCAGCGGGACGGATTGCTTTGGTGAATATGCCAGAATTTATTTCAGTGCTTGGGCGGTAACCGCCGCGAAGAGTTATAACATCAAAATAATTTCACAAGGATAATGGCCAGACGCTTAATAATTGATGACGCAACCGGGGCGTTATATGAAGATTTCACTGCAAGGAGGGTTGTTTCTGTTGCTGATATATTAACGGCTGAAGGTGGAGCCACTGAGACTGTTGAAGTCTTCCTTGTTAGTGTTAACCCCCAAACCCGTGCAGTTGCCACAACCGCGATTGCAACCGCGAATGTTTCGCTTGATATCGGTTCACTTTCAACCAGCCCAACCGGGGGCAAGGTGATCGTAAGCTATGGCGGGGAAAGCACCGGGGAACTACCAGTTGCCACTCTGACCGCTGACACTTTGGGCATGGCACTCAATCGACTTGATGCCGTTGAAAGTGATGGCGGGGTTGATGTTTGGTCGGCTGGTGATCCTGGTGAATTGTCTTTTTATGTGCGCTTACAAAATACCGGCGCACCGGGAACAAACCCAAGCGTTGACTGCGATGGTTCAACGCCACCGAGTGCATCTGAAGTTACCGTGATCACCGCCGGGGCATCGAGTGAGAGGGCATTGTGGCTTGTCCAAATTGCAGAAAAGCCAGTCGCATCAATTGCGGAAAGCGCATGGTCAACCGTGACCAGTGGAAGCTTTGGCGGGTTGACTGCATCCCTTGCATTGAACGGGGTTGGGCTTTTGGCTCATCTTGCCAAGAAAGACCCCAACCCGTTAACCTTGACGGTAAAGAATTCCGGTAGCGTAATTTTAAGGGGCAACCTCCCCGTATTCCCTTCTGTTGATCCAACAGATTTAAATGGTTCGGCCATCCTTTCAATCTTCCCAAGGATTGTGACCAGCACCAGCAACCCGACCGTGAATGATGATTCTGGGGACGGTTACGCCGTGGGAACTTTGTGGATCAATACCTCAACGCCAAGTGCATTTTTGCTCATGGCAAACGGAGCCGGGGCGGCAAATTGGGATGAGTTAACAGAAACGGCAACCGGTCAACTTCTTTTGACGGGTGGCACGATGACCGGAAACATTGCATTCTCTGGATCGCAAACGGTTGATGGCCGTGACGTTTCGGCTGATGGCACAAAGCTTGACGGCATTGAGGCAAGTGCAGACGTAACTGATGCGACCAATGTCACTGCCGCCGGGGCGTTGATGGATAGCGAATTGACGGACTTAGCGGGGGTTAAAGGGGTTACTATTTCGACATTGCAAGTTAAGCCGTCAGAAGGGGCTTTTGCAAACGGGGATAAAACAAAGCTAGATGCAATCGAAGCCGGGGCCGATGTAACTGATGCCACAAATGTCACGGCGGCAGGTGCGTTAATGGATAGCGAATGCGCAGGACTCGCGGCAGTAAAGGCGACCACCGGAACATTTTTATCGGCAGACGAAAGCAAGCTTGACGGCATCGAAGCAAGTGCAGACGTAACGGATGCAACAAATGTTTCGGCGGCAGGGGCATTAATGAAGTCAGGTGGCGCGATGACCGGGGCGATTACAACGAACAGCACCTTTGATGGCGTGGACATAGCCACTCGAGATGCCGTTCTAACATCGACGACATCGACAGCGAATTCCGCTTATAGTACTGCCAGTTCAGCCTATACAACAGCAAACAATGCTTTGCCTGTTGCCGGTGGCACGATGACGGGAACGCTTACTTGCGGCTCAAGTATGTCGCCAACATACATATATTATGGGCAATGGTATTCTGGAAAACTATCCGGCGACCTTGACGCTAATTCCGCCAAGCTGACCGGCCTTGCCGAAGGAACTGCCAATGGTCATTCTGTTCGCTACGAACAGATACTCACTGGGAAAAACGACCAAACGGGAACGACCTACACCCTCGTTCAAGCCGACACACGGAAAACGGTGAGGCTGAATAACGCTTCTACGGTGACGGTCACTGTTCCGAAAAGCATCTTCGACGCAGGAGAAACTTTAACGCTATTCCGCAAGGGCGCGGGAGGCGTTACGATTGCACCCGCCGATGGAGATGTCACAATCAATTCAGTCGGAACCCGCCGGAAACTGGCAAACCAATATTCTGCCGCCACGCTGATTTGTGTTACCGGTGGCGCCACTCCTGAATTTGATCTAATCGGAGACTTGAAGAGTTAATAAATGGCTATCTTGCCCGGAGTTTTAGCCGCCAGTCCCGGTTATTTGTTGGACGGATTAAGCGACGTTTATGGGGCTTATTCATTGCGCCAGATTTCCGGCGCGGCGACCAATGTTTGCCAGTGCATTAGAGACTCTGATTCAGCAACGCAAGATTTCACCGCCGCAGAATTAACGGATGGGACGTTGACGACGTTTGGAGCCGGAACGAACGCCAGGGTAAAAACGCTTTACGACCAGAGCGGTAATGATAATAATCCGACCCAAAGTTACCTTTATTCTTGCCCGCCCCTAGTCCTTGCCGGCACCGCTCAACTCGACGGCAACGGTTTGCCTTGGATGTATTTCGACGGCACAAATGATTTTATCCCGCTATCGACAGCTTTACCGGACATTGATATTGGCTCGCTCAGTTCCTTTTTGGTCGGCAAATTTGATGCGGCGATAACCAGCGGAAACGGTGAATATATGCTTTCCCTAGGCACCCCAACGGATACCGCCCGGTGGTATGCCCCTGCCGCATTAAGTTCGTCTAAGTTCAACTGGGGATACGGCGACGATTACGATCATCATCAAGAAACGCAAGATACTAACGCGCACCTATTCACGACAATAGCTGGCTCGACTCAAGGCAACTGGCAACCGTTCGTGGATGGCTCAAGCCAGACCAGCAAGACTTTGCAAACGGGAGCCAGTGCCGGAGTTTATGGGCTGGGTGGAGTTAATAACACAACAAGCTACGCCCTCAACGGAAAAATCCAGGAGGTTATTATTTTCGACGCAGACAAGTCGGCGGAAAGAACAACGATTGAGGCAGAAATATCCAGTTATTATAACTTATGAGCCTGTTAATTTTCAGCACCGAGGCCGAGGCGCATGACCGCACCGAGCAAGCCGGTAAAGATGCCAACCTTGGTTACCATTCCGGCGACCCGGACGGGTGCCGATACGTTTGGGCGATCCGGGTAGAACCTGGCGACAACCCGCGAGCCGCCCTTGATATTGACGGACACAACCATCTTTTAACCAACGACGAAACCGACGCCCTGGTGGACGACCTGCCCGCCGACTGGCAAA
>MPLU02023226.1_pt1 | contig 19940 bp, 21 predicted proteins | sample 1617381 | NCBI WGS metagenome assembly MPLU02 (sample SAMN05944801, study PRJNA350692) | marine metagenome | biome: marine; feature: ODZ; material: water; isolation source: 90 m water sample filtered on 0.2 um supor filter | place: Pacific Ocean | collected 2012-04-08 | depth 90m m
GCAAGAGGATGTGTATAAATATTTAGACGATTCAAGGGATGCTTTAGGTAAATATATTAATTGTGATAAAAATGATCTCATTTATGTACCTAATCCTACCCATGCAGTTGCAAATGTTATAAATAATGTAAGTCTTAATAAAGGGGACGAAGTTTTAACAACTGATCTTGAATATGGCTCTTGTGATAGGATGTGGTTTTATGAAGCTGAACAAAAAAGTTTTTCTTACATAAGAAGTAAGGTTTCATTGCCTGTTATAGATAATGAATCATTTTGTAAAGAATTCTGGGATAATGCGACTGAAAGAACAAAATATATTTTTATTAGTCAAATTACTAGTAGTACTGGTATGATTTTGCCAATTCCAGAAATTGTTGTTGAAGCTAAGAAAAGAGGAATTCAAACAATTATTGATGGTGCGCATGTCCCAGCTCATATTGATTTAGATATTAAAGAGCTAGATCCTGATTATTATGTTGGGGCCTGTCACAAATGGTTATGTTGCCCTAAAGGAGTTTCGTTTTTATATGTCAAAAAAGAATTTCAAAAAAACATACAACCTCAAATTATGAGCTGGGGTTGGGGTGAAGAGTATGATGAATTTAAAGATTCAACTCAATTAAATAGTTCGAGTAGATTTGTAAATGTCTTTCAATGGCAAGGCACAAGAGATATGAGCGCTTTTTTAACTGTACCCTCAGCGATTGAATTTCAAAATAAATATGATTGGGAATCAGTAAGGGACAAATGCAAAAAGATGATAATAAGTGCTCGGGATGAAATAACAGAATTAACCTCTCTTCCTAAAATTTGCCCAGACGATTGGTTAGGTCAAATGGCGACTGTTCTTTTCCCTATAGATGATGTTGTCGAGTTCAAAAATACTTTATATAATGATTATCAAATTGAAATTCCAACTATGTCCCCCGATAATCATTCTGGGTTTAGAATATCACTGCAAGGGTACAATTCAGAATTAGATGTAGAATATTTTATTCAAACCCTGAAAAAATTTCTTTAATTATTTTTCATATAAAAAAAGTCGATAGGATTTAAACTTTACAAAATTAGCGCCTGTAAGTTCATTAGATAACCAAACTTTTTTTATTTTATCAAATCTATTGCGAAATTTCCACTTCATAAATTTTGTCAATTTTGGATATTTATATTTCATATAACTATGTGACATATCAGATATTGGAATTGCCACTTCATTTAAAAATTGATTTAAGAAATCCCAGGTAGGTGCTGTTTCTATAGTAATATCGATATCAGTGTTTTTGATTAATTCAGTTTTTTCAATTTCATTTTCAAAGAGATCCAAACGGTGCCCCCCTCGCATTGGACTAATGCCAGAAACGTTTTTATGGAAAACATCACAGATCAATAGATAACCATTTTTATCTAATATAGATAAAATTTTATTGATTGATCTATCTAATTGTACATACTGAAAACTCTCACTAAATAAAATCAAATCATATTTGTCAGATATTTCCAATTCTTCAAATTTGCTAGTATATATTTTTGAAGATGGGTCTACATTTTCTTGAATCTTTTCAGCTAAGAATTCACTTGGGATAACGCAATCAACTTGATAACCTAAGGAAGTCAATTTTTTTGCTAAACTACCTGAACCACTACCAACATCTAAAATATGTTTAACTGTTTCAGGGATATTATCGATAATTAATTGTGAATGTCGATCTTGAGCCTGGGAAAAATTCTGGGCAGTTACAGTTTTATCATCAGGCCAGTATCCGTAGTGTAATTCTTCTGTGTCCATAAAAAACTTCCCGATAAGAAGACCAACATCAAGTCCTATAGCTTTTGAATTAAATTTATCTGTCATTTTTAATTATTATTTTTATAAAAGCAGCCTTTTCCTATAATTGCTAGAGTTGGTGCGATTATCAAATTGATTAATGACAATAATTGCCAGTTCCAATATTGGCCATATGATACACCTAAAGTGGTCGTAAGGAAAATTGCTGTTGCATGCCATGGAACAAGACTCTCGAACATTGTTCCATAATCTTCGATTGATCTGGATAGAACTTTTCGAGATATCCCATTTTCATCGTAACGTTTTGCGAAGGCATCTCCAATAATAAAACTAGTTGCTGATTGGTTGGATGTGATGCCATTTGTGAATGCTGTAGCAAATAATGATGATATGATAATCGAAGACCTAGTTTTTATGAAACCAAAGGTTCGATCTACAATTGAAGGCATGGCATCAATTAGGTCAATGGTGCCAATGAAGACAAAAACCATTATTGAAAAGATAATTGCCTCATTTAGTTCGTATAAACCACCTCTATTAAATAAAATATGAATATTATCAGGTAAATTTTGTGCCCAGTACGCCATTTTGACTTCAAACCCTTTATGGATTGTTGCCATGATATCAGCAGATGAATAAGGTTGAAACAATAGCGCTATTGCTGCAGCAGAAAACGATGAAGTCAGAAGTGTTGGGAGTGTGGCTATTTTTTTTATTGAGCCCAGCAGTACAATTAATGGTGGGACCAAAAGCCATATATTAAAATTAAAAATTGATGCAATAGCATTTAGCGTAACATCTACTTGTTGAGCATCTACCTTAGAAATAGTAGGTGGGTAAATAAATCCTAAAATAAAATAAATGATTGCAGCAATCACGGCAGATGGTAGAGTAGTTACCATCATTGATTGAATATGATCATAGAGATCCACTTCTGTAGCCATGGCTGCAATATTTGTAGTATCTGATAATGGAGAAAGTTTATCACCAAAAAAAGCACCACCTACAATTGCACCAGCTGTTATTCCCAAATTTGCATCGATGACAGCTGCTACCCCAATAATTACTACTCCTATGGTTCCTATAGACCCCCAAGATGTTCCTGTAAGCATTGAAAAAATAATTGGAATGAAAAAAGCTAAAATATAAATATAGGATGGATTGATTAAGTTGATTCCGAAATAAATAAGCATGGGAATGGTCCCGCTTACAATCCATGTTCCAATAATTACGCCTATTGCGAAAAGAATTAAAATAGCAGGGAAACCTTTTGAGAGTTTATGAATTATACTTTTTTGAATATCAGTCCACTCATACCCAAAAATTAAAAGTTCAATAATAGCAAAAAAAGCTGCCAACATGAATACTACTTCCAATGGAAAACTAGGCTGATGAAATACTTTTGGTCTTAATACCATTCCATATATAATTAATATCCCAAGGAATAGGATAGGAAGTATGGTTTGGAAAAAGGAGAGTTTTTTATTTCTCATTTCTTATTCAAATATTTCAGATAATCCTTTTTAGTAAGTGGTTTATATTGATCGAGCATACCTTTTTCACGCATTAGCTTTTCTATACCTTTGATGTCCATAGGTACAAAATCAGAAACTACTTCGGCTCCAGTTTCAGTGATTACTATCAAATCCTCCAAACGAATATAAATATTTTCTTCAGGAACTCTGAGCGCTGGCTCAATAGTAAATACCATCCCTGGCACTAGCATCTTAGAATGATCTCCCACATCATGAGTTGCCATACCTACACCGTGGCCTAGGCTTGCATAGTCTCTATTTGATGAACGTGCATATCCATTTACAAAATTTTCAGCGGCTTTGCGATGATGGCTCTTACTGAACTTAGAATTTTTTAATATTTTTTTCATTTCGTCACTTGCTTCTCTTCTCACTTTAACTGGTTCAATATTTGGACGAATCTTATCTAGAATTGCTCTATAACATTTTAAATAAAACCCATAAAGTTGAACTTGTTCTTTTGAGAATTTTCCATTAACTGGAATCATTCGAGTTATATCGCTCATGTAATACTGAAAATCTGGAGAATAATCCATTAGCATGAGATCTCCATCTTTAAGTTTATCCATTTTTTCATGATAGTGAGGCATGTAAGCATTAGACCCATTGGCAATCAAAGAATAGTATGCATCTCCTTGAGCACCGTTTATGTGATAAATATATTTGGCCATGCCATCTAACTCATATTCATACATCCCAGGCTTTGTAGAACGCATTGCTTCCATTAGAGCTAGGCAGGACAATATAGTAGCTTTTTTAATTACAGAAATTTCTTCAGCACTTTTAATTAATCTAAGCTGATCTAATATGGGGGTGAGGTCTTTTATTTTAGAGCCAGCCATTTGTTCTGAAATATTGCCAATAAAATTTTTATACCGAGGATTTGTATTATCCCAAGGGTCATTTCTAACGTCTCCTTCATAACGAAGTAGTAAATCACGGCTTTCGGCATGTCGCTCTGGAGGAGATTGATACAAATAAACTATCGGTTTTGACCTCATTCGCATTCTCCAAAGGTGCTCTCCCATCATTTTAACAGAGGCAACTTGATCAACATTATTTAGAGCTTTTACTTCTGCTACATCTTCAGCTGATAGAAGTGGGCCTTCACTTCTCTCACGACGATTATTCTTATTTGGCAGGTAAAGTGTGGTTTCGCCAGTTTGACCTTTAATAATTACATATGAATGAGGCGTCTCAATACCTGTTAAATAGTAAAATTCATTATACTGTCTAAACTTTACATATCCTGTTTCGGAAGGTGCACCTTGCAGTATTGCAATTGAACCTAATTCCATTTTTTTTGCTAGTTTTAGTCTTCTTGCTTTAAACTCTTTTGGAGAGAATATTGACTCTCCCAATAGAATATTAATTAACATTAAAAAAATAAGTTTTGATTTCATTTTGTCCTCAAAAAAAACTGCCCCAGTTTAAACTGGGGCAGTGGGTTAATTACATTTTTTTGTTATTTTACTTAAATGGGTCAGTAACAATATCGGAGCCGGCATTTTTCTTTGATTCCTTTACAATTCGCTCAACTTCACGCATTAGATTTTTATTCTCAAAAACTACACCATCTTTAATCGTATGTATAATTCCTTTGCTTCTGTACATCTTTTCAGTGTCAGGGTCCATTTTAATTGCCCCAAAAGGATAAAGATATCTAAAATTTTCAGCAGGACTACCATCTACAACTAAAATATCTGCTATATATCCTTTTTGAATCATTCCTAGTTTGGGTTCTAAGATAGTTTGTGCACTGTTATATGTTGCACTTTGTAAAACTTCTAAGGGATGCATTCCTGATTCTAATACCAATTGAAGCTCGCGAATATTACCAAAGCCACCAGTTGACCATTGATAATTATCATCAGTGCCATAGGCAACACGCCCACCTCTTTTATTAAATTCAAATATGAGGTCACCCCAAAGGTCGTACATATAATGCCAACGATATTCATCTAGTGATGTCCAATTATATTGAAATGAAGCATGCATATGTGGACTTGGTAAATGCATTTCCCATAGAGCTTGATGTGTATACTTTTCATGCCATGGCAACCCATGAGCGCGTACAATATCGCGATTCGCTTCGTATGTTGCTCTATTTGGTTGCATTGTGACACCATAGTGTACTAGTGAGTCCGCAATATCATTTAATAGTCTATGCCTTGTTTCTGGGTTTTCTCCAGCTTCAATCCAAACTTGAGCTGCTTCTCTAAATCGAATATTTTCATTAGACATGTTATAATCTACTGGATAATTCATTACACCACGATTCAAAGCGGATTCTGCATAGCCATAATGGTGTACAATCATTGAAACACCTAGACGAGCTGCATCTAAGGCATTTACCTGAGATGTAGATGATGGTTGAATATGAACTGCAGTAAGACCACCAGCTTTCTCAATTGCTTTTGCGGCTGCTCCAAAGATTGTTGGGTTCCAACAAAGGTTATTTATATAAACCTGACGAACTCCATTACGAATCATCTTTTTTGCTACTTTATCAGCATTAGCAGGATCCATTATAAACTCTTCATCAAAATCAGTTTTACTTCCCCATCCGTAAAGTGGAAATAACCTCGGAGAAATAACTTCATTATTTCGTTCAGCTTGTAAAATTTTCTGTACACGTCCTTCTTCTGCAGGTCCAATCGATGTTACTCCAGTAGCTAGCTGTAAATAAAAAATATAATCTAGTGGTAAGGATTCATTTCTAAGATGCAAGTGTAGGTTTAACATTCCTGGCATAACAAATAGGTTATCACCTTCGATTACTCTATCACCTTTCATTCGATCTGGTTTTTTCGGGTCATGTCTCTGTATCTTAGCAATAACATTTCCTGTTACAAGTATATCAAAAGGTCCATTAGCAGGTCCGCCATGCCCTGGGATTACCATTGCATTACGAATTACTAATTTTTGATAAGGTCCTGTTGCTAAATCTCCAAAGTCAACCTGCTTCGTTGGATTAGGTTTGAATTCAACCTTCTCTAGCTGGGCCCATAATAGGCATGGGATAGAACAAGTTAGTATAATCAAATTGCGTAATTTCATAAAACTCTCCTCAAATTATATATTGAATGATATGCATTGAAGTATGCAAATAGCAACTGTTTATGGATTAAAATTGATAGTAATCTAAAATAGTAAAAATTAGAGCAGTTACCCAAGCGCCAGTTGCCATTAAAGCAAAAATACTTCGGCCTATTTTTGTTTTTGGCATGGTTTGAGGAATTTGATCTGTTTTGAAAGAAATTAATATGTCGATCATAGGAATAGATGTTATAATTAGGAATAATAGACTAGTCTTCATAATTAAATTTATGATTCGATAAATTGTATTAAGCTCATTTTTTATATTATTTTATAGTGATATTAATCATATTTATCACACGATTTATTGAAGGAATTACTAATGAAACCAAATTGGAAGGGTATTTATCCTGCATTAACTACAAAGTTTACTGATGATCATCAATTAGATATAGATGCATATTTACAAAATATTGATGTACAACTAGAATCTGGAATACATGGATGTGTTATTGGTGGAAGTTTAGGAGAGGCTAGTACATTGAGTCAAAAAGAGAAAGTTAGACTTTTATCAGCTACGGTAGCACATGTGGGAGGAAAACTACCTATTATTATGAATATTGCTGAACAATCTACGGCTAAAGCAATTACAGCAGCTCAGAATGCGGAGGAAAATGGGGCAAATGGTCTTATGATGTTACCTCCCATGCGATATGTTTCCGATGATAGAGAAACATTAGAGTTTTATAAAGCAGTTGCTACTTCTTGCGGATTACCCATCATGACTTATAATAATCCCCATGATTATAAGATTGAAATCACTATTCCAATGTTTGAAGAATTATTGAAATTAGATACAATTGAAGCTACAAAAGAGTCAACAAGAGATGTTACCAATGTGACAAGGATGCGAAATGCATTTGGTGATGATATCAAAATTCTATGCGGTGTTGATACTTTGGCTTTAGAAGAATTAATGCTAGGTGCAGATGGTTGGGTAGCAGGTTTAGTTGATGCCTTCCCAAGAGAGACTGTAGTGATTTATGAATTGGTTCAGCAAAACCGTGTTCAAGAAGCTCGCGAACTCTATCGTTGGTTTATGCCACTATTGGAATTAGATATTCATCCCAAATTAGTTCAATACATAAAATTGGCAGAAGTGGCGACAGGGATTGGAACCGAGAATGTTCGTCCGCCAAGGCTTCCATTAGTTGGAGAAGAGAGAGAGAATGTTCAAAAGATTATTGATGATGCCTTAGCTGTACGGCCAGATATGCCTAAGATATAAATGGAGAATTTATGATTGAATCAAATTTAATTGGGTTTCAAACTAGTTCTAAAAGTGAAACATTTACGATTGGTGTGAATCCATCTACCAATGAACCACTTGCGGGAAAATTTCCGAATGCAAACAAGGATGAGATCAATTTTGCTGTAGATCAAGCTTCAAAAGCATTTGAAATATATAGCAAGGTTTCAGGCAAAGAAAAATCTGAATTCTTAAATGCAATTGCAGATGAGATTGAAAGATTAGGAGATAAATTAATTTCTAGATGCTGTGCTGAATCAGGTTTACCTGAAATTAGGATAAAAGGTGAAAAGGGACGAACGATTGCGCAGCTCCAAATGTTCGCTAATTTAGTAGAAGACGGATCATGGTTAGAAGCTACCATTGATAGAGCAATGCTAGATAGAGAACCTATCCCAAAACCTGACATCCGTCGTATCTTAGTGCCATTGGGCCCAGTTGTTGTTTTCGCTGCAAGTAATTTTCCCTTAGCCTTTTCTACGGCAGGCGGTGATACTGCTTCAGCTCTAGCAGCTGGCAATCCTGTCATTGTAAAGGCTCATCGCGCCCACCCTGGTACGAGTGCAATGATAGGTACAGCAGTAGTAGAAGCCGCAGAAAGGACTGGAATGCCTGATGGAGTTTTTTCACTTCTTCATGGATCCGGTGAAGTTGTGGGTCAGGGCCTTGTTAAACACCCCAAAATCAAGGCAGCTGGATTTACAGGGTCACAAAAAGCGGGTAGGTTACTATATGATCTAGCTAATCAGCGCCTTGAACCTATTCCTTTTTTTGCTGAAATGGGAAGTGTGAATCCAGTCTTACTTCTACCCAGCGGTCTCAATCAAAAGACAGTAGCGATGTTGGCAGGGTCAATCACTATGGGAGTTGGTCAATTCTGTACAAATCCCGGTATTATAATAAGCCTTGAAGGAGCGGGATTGACAGAATTTATTAATCAACTTGGAGATGAATTAAGTAATGTGACACCAGATGTGATGCTTACTGAACAGATATGTAAATCATACAATCAAGAAGTTGAAAGTTTATTAACTCATAAAGAAATTACTTTGGAAGCACGTGCTGATAATTCAAAAAATGATAATCGAGGTAGAGCTACTTTAGTATCAGTATCAGGAAAATCTTTTATTAATAACCCAAAATTATCTGAAGAAGTTTTTGGACCATACAGTCTTATTATTAAATGTCAAAATAAATCTGAAATAGATCAAGCTTTGAATTGTCTCGATGGGCAGTTAACAGGGTCAATAATTGGAGATAATTCTGAATTATCTTCATATGACTCCGCTGTAAAAATTATAGAAAAGAAAGTTGGAAGATTAATTTTTAATAATGTTCCTACTGGAGTAGAGGTTTGTCCATCAATGCAACATGGAGGTCCTTATCCCGCTTCTTCTGATTCGCGATTTAGCTCGGTTGGCACAGCAGCAATCAAACGTTTTGTTCGACCTATTACTTATCAATCTTGGCCAAATGATAAATTACCTGACGAATTAAAAGATGATAATCCATTGAATATCTGGCGTATTGTTGATGGTCAATTGACTAAGGATCAATAATTATGCCGAAACACATTTTTGAATGTATTGATGCCCATACCTGTGGGAATCCAATACGCTTGGTCGTTTCAGGTGGGCCAAAATTAGATGGGAAAACCATCGGAGATAAACGTCAACATTTTATGGCCGAATATGATTGGGTTTTGCGAGGATTGATGTTTGAGCCTAGAGGACACGATGTTATGTCTGGAAGTTTACTTTATCCTCCCAGTAGTAGTGAATATGATATTGCAATATTATTTATAGAGACTAGTGGATGCCTCCCTATGTGTGGACATGGGACTATTGGTACTGTCACTATGATGATACAAGAAGGAATTGTAAAACCAAAGAATCAGGGAGTTGTGGTTTTAGAAACTCCAGCAGGAAGAGTCGACGCACATTATACAATGAAAGGTAATAAAGTAAGCTCAGTAAAGATTATTAATGTTCCCTCTTTCTTGTATTCTTCAAACTTGAAAGTTGAATCATCTCATTTAGGACAGATTAATATTGATGTCTCATATGGTGGAAATTTTTATGCTATTATTGATCAACAAGAAAATTATAAAGGTATGGATGAATTCACTGCTAGTGAGTTAGGTGATATGAGTCGGGAAATCCGCAAAAAAATTAATGAACAATATAATTTTGTGCATCCAAATGATGATCGAATTAATAAATGTATTCATATTTTGTGGACGGGTGAGCCAAAACAAGAAGACTCAACTGCAAGAAATGCTGTTTTTTATGGTGAAAAAGCAATTGATAGATCTCCATGTGGTACTGGAACATCTGCTAGAATGGCACAGTGGTACAAAAATGGAAAATTGTCCCTAGGTGACAAATTTATTCATGAAAGCATTATTGGTAGTCAGTTCATTGGACGAATTGAAGAAGAGGTTAAGATAGGTGAATACGATGCAATAGTACCAAGTATTCAAGGTTGGGCTAAAATATATGGCTATAACAAAATTATTATTGATACTGATGATGACCCTTTTGCTCATGGGTTCCAGGTAATTTGATTTGCCTGATTCCAATGTAATTATATTAGGTGGAGGTGCGATTGGATTAAGTACAGCTTACTTTATGAATCGTTCTGGTTTTGATGTAACTGTTATAGATGCCAATGAACCAAATAGTGATATTATTTGTTCATGGGGTAATTCAGGCATGATTGTTCCAAGTCATATTGTTCCATTAGCAGCACCAGGGGTAATTAAACAGGGTTTAAAATGGCTTTTAGATGCTGAAAGTCCTTTCTCTATTGAATTTAAACCCAGCATAGAAATGATATCGTGGTTATGGAAATTTCGTAAGGCAGCGAACCCAGGTCATGTTCGTGAAGGTGCAAAATTACTACAGGAGCTTGGTTTAAGATCTAGATCGCTATATTTAGATATTGGAGATAAAATAGATATTGGTTTAGAAACAAATGGAATTTTAATGTTATGCAATTCTGAATTGGCTATTGAAGATGAGTTGAAAGTATCAAAAATGGCTAGAGATCTGGGTATGAATGCAGTCGACTTGGATCAATATGGGATTCAAAAATTAGAAACAGGTATGACAACAAATGTAATAGGTGGAGTACACTATCCCTTAGATTGCAACATTGATCCAATCCTTTTCATGGATCTTATGCAAAAATACCTTATCCAGAAGGGTGTTAAGTTTCATTATAATAAACCAGTTACAGAATTAATAATTAATGAGGATAAGATTGATTCAGTTAAATCAAACAATGAGTCATGGTCGGCAGATTATATTGTATTATCTGCTGGTTCATTTTCATCAAAGCTAATAAAGAAAATTGGATTGAAAATGCCATTAATGGGAGGGAAAGGTTATTCATATACATTGGAATCACCTCAAAAAAAACCATCTATTCCTGCCATATTAATTGAAGCACGTATTGCATCAACTCCCATGGGATCAAAATGGAGATTCGGCGGTACAATGACCGTTACAGATTCTAATCGCTCAATTAATCAAAAAAAATTATTAGCTATGGCCAGATATGTAAAAAATTATTACCCTGAATACGATTCTTCATGGGTTCATGGATGTGATCCATGGGTAGGTTTGCGACCTCTATCAGCAGATGGGATTCCCTATATTGGTTCTTTTAAGAAATTTCCTAATTTAATAGCTGCGACAGGTCACGCAATGATGGGGATAAGTATGGCTCCCGTTACTGGTGAAATTGTTAACAATTTAATATTAGGCAAGAAACCTAATTTTAATTTAGATATGCTTTCACCTGACCGATTTTGATATTAAATGTTTTATAAAGAAAATATAGTAGTTGATTAAACCATGTTATTTTTGATAGAACTATCGTTACTTACGCTTTCATTGTTTTCAAATATTCCAGCTGAAAATTTCAATCTCAATTACTTGGATTCTAATTGGTCTACTCGTGTATACGGAGGTTATTCAACACATCGTCCTCTGATTGCAATTGTTGGTTTGGGAGATATTCGACCTGAATATCACGGAACAGGTATCCGAGGATTTGACTTAAGTAGAAAAATACATAAAGACTGGAGAGGGTACCCAATCGATTGGAGTTTTCGTTTAGGATATATACGTCATGATGAGAATGGATTCCAAAATAACCACAATCAGTATAATGCTTTTTTCCTTGCCCATTATAAAACTAAATATAAAGGTATGCCAATGCGATGGTTTGTCGGGGAGGGATTATCTTGGTCGGAGCGTGTTCCTTATGTGGAAGGAAGAGAAACTCGTAGGCTTAGTAATGAGCGCGATTCCCAATTAATGAATTATCTAAATATTGGATTTGATTTTAGGGTTGGAGATCTTATTGGAAATAAATCTTTAAATAATATAAGATTAGGTCTTGCAGATTCTCATCGTTCAGGTATTTATAAAAAAGTAAAATGGTTTAATCATACTCAAGGTGGAAGCAACTTTATTACTTTATTTGTAGAGTATGACTTCTAATGGCACTTTCATTTAAAGCTCGGTTCAAATATAATCTATATCTTTGGTATTTTGGATTGACCAAGGTTCGACTAATAAATTATTGTCATCCACAAATCGTAGATGTATCAGAAAAAGGGGTTACATTATTAATACCTTTGAATAGGCGTACAAGAAATCATGTTAAATCAATGTATATTGGCGTCATGACAGTTGGAGTTGATCTCGTTACAGGTTTTACAGCAATGTTAAAAATTCGAGAATCAAAGCGCAATGTGATATTAATTTTTAAAGATATGAAAGCTAACTTTTTAAAAAGGGCGGAAGGTGATGTGCATTATATATGCAATGAAGGTAGAAAAATAGCTCAAGCCGTTGATGAAACACTTAAAACTGGTGAAAGAGTAAATTTACTCGTGCCGGTTACTGCAACCGTTCCAGAGAAATTTGGTAACGAGCCAGTCGCTGAATTTACTATTACCTTATCTCTTAAAGAGAAGTAGGCTTAATTAATGAAGTCATCTACTTCATATATACTATTGATTACTGCTGCATTGATGTGGAGTTTGGGAGGTGTATTTATCAAACTGGTTGATTTAAATCCTATGGGAATTGCTGGAATAAGGAGTTTAGGAGCTGCAGTTGTATTATTAATTTATATTAAAAAACCAAGATTGTATTGGAATCGCTATTTCCTCACTGGTGTTTTAGCATATACTGCGATGGTGGTATTGTATGTTCTTTCAATTAGACTAACAACAGCAGCCAATGCAATATTTTTAGAATTTACGGCACCTATTTATGTTGTCGCTTTTAGTTATTTATTGCTGAATGAAAGAATCAATAGATTTGATATACTTACAATGGTGATCATCTTTTTAGGGATGGGATTATTCTTTATGGATGAACTTACCTTTTATGGCTTTTGGGGCAATATAATGGCATTGATAGCAGGTGTTTGTCTTGCTTTAGTAACTGTTATGATTCGGAAAGAAAAAGAATCTGCTTTTGAAATTGTTTTCTATGGGAATGTTCTCACAGCAATAATTTGTTTTACCTTTATAATTGAAGGGTTAAGTAACTCTACACAATTAGATTGGTTAATAATTTTTGGATTAGGAATCTTTCAATTAGGAATCCCTTATATTTTATATACTACAGCATTGAAATACGTTTCTGCTCTTGACGCTATTCTAGTTGGCATGCTTGAACCAATTTTAAACCCTATATGGGTTTATATTTTTATTGGGGAAGCTATGGGTGAGTGGGCATTTATCGGTGGAGCTTTAGTAATTATTGGTACGTTAGGTAGAGTAATCATCAAACAAAAATTAAAGGTAATATTATGACAGGTACTGTAAAAGAATATTATAAAGTTAAAGGCTTTGGTTTTATTTCAGGTGATGATGGAGAAGATTATTTTGTTCATGTTTATGGGTTAGGTCCTAAACTTAAAAATTTTGGTCTCAGAACAGGCCAAAAAGTTATTTTTGATGTTGATTTTGATATGAAAGGGGATAAGGCCGTTAATGTTAGACCAGGATAAATATTGTTGTGAGTATTGAATCAGGGATGGGTAGGGTTTAAGTTTTTAGATTTGACAATACTAGTAGGATCTTTAATAAATTTATTGATCAGGTTCATTTTTTTTAATGGGATTTTATGTTTGGCATCATAACGTTCGAAATGAATTGGATAGCCTTTTTCAACTAAAATATCATTTGTTGTCTTACCAGCTTTAACAGATATAACATCATCTTGATTTCCATGCATAAGAAGAATAGCCGTGCGAGTGCTCTCTTTTGTTGCGTCTTTTAAAAATCGCTCTTTGAATTTGATAAATCCTGCAATAGAGATAATACCACCAATAGAAAATGGGAGGCGAAGTGCAAAATCAATTGCTAGGCAGGCTCCTTGGGAAAATCCAATTAAAAAAATATTTGAAGTAGAATAACCACTGGTCTGAATTTTATTTATTAGATTATTCATCCCATCAAATGTTTTATCAAATTTCCACCCATCTTCATCATTCCCGCCAAACCAAGAATAACCATTATCAGAGTCTGTTCTATAGGGAGCTCTAGGAAAAAACCATTCAGAATTTTCTAGGCTGATCAATTTAGCTACTTGTTCAAATACATATTCATCACCTTTCCAGCCATGAATAGCAATGATTGCTTTCATAGGTTTTTGGCTGGTAGAATATGTTCGGGTGACTAATTCAAAACTCACAGCAACATTTATCCAAAATTTTAATTGAATCCAAGAACAATTGTTCTTCTTGGATATATGCCTGAATACATGTTCCAACCTCTATGTTTTCAAATTGCGCTAGGCCTTGGTATTTTGTTAAATCATTTGCATTAATCTTCATGGTAATATAACCGCCGTAAACATCACCACAGTTATTGCATTTTGAATCCTGATCACAAGAAGATATAATCGTAAGAATTATTAGAGTATGGAATATCCTTTTCAATCTGTACACTAAAAATTACTTTCAGCTACCATTATCCATTTTGAGTTTGAAGGTGTTCTGCTGGGCTCTAAACGATAAAGTTTCCCATTTGCTGTATCAAGCATATAATGCCAATGAGTTCGTTCTATATGAAATGATTGAAGCTGGAAACGTCCCGCGGCTTTATCTTCTCCTAATTTGTCTTGCACATAATTATCTAAGTTTGACATAATAGAATTTAGGCTATCATCTTTCGCTTGAGTAGTTGCCATCAACATGAAAATCGTAATCATCATCATGAGGCCTGTCATAATACCTTTTGCATATTGTTTCATTATTTTTATCCTTTCTTAACTTCCAATTGATCGGGTAGCTTCGTATTGAGCCATCCGTTTAATAAAGTCATCTTCATCCTCTGCACGGAGGAGTGGACTTATAGAAATATTTTCTTTGATTGTTATACTCATTTTTGGTCCATAATCATGGCCAGGGTAGATCATTGTACTTTCAGGAAGATCTAATATTGTATCGTAAACTGATTTGTATAGTTTTTTTATGTCACTTCCTTTACTAATCGTCCGACCTGTTCGCCCAACGAAAAGAGTATCACCAGTAAATAGTACACCATCAAGATAATAACATATTGAATCATTGTAATGCCCTGGAGTGTAGAGTATCTCAACAGTAAGTTGTCCCACAGTAACGATGTCATTTTGTTTGACTGGTTTAATATAATCGGAATTAATTTTGTGCTCTGATTCTTTATATACCATTACCACTAAATTTGGAAATGCATCTAAATATTCATCAAGATAGGCAATGTGATCTCCATGAGTATGAGTTATAAATAGTGCAATTAGACCACGCTTATTAATGAAACTATCTATCTGGTTTAATTGAATAGAAGCATCAACCAAAAATTGATTACCTGTACGCATACATGATACTAGATAAGTAAGATTATCATCATAACCTCCTTTAAATGATCGTATGGAAAAATCTGTTTCTGCCATGATGCTATGAATTTAATTATCTTTTTAGAAGAAATTTCAGTCACTTATATTCGAATACTGAAATAAACTACTTTGGGAGTATTTATGGATACAAAACAAATCGCAGTTTACCTTATTATTGCTGGAGCTGTTATCTTAGCATTAAAATTTGTTAAGGGTATTATTGGATTTATTCTGAGTGATTTCTTTCTTGGTCTTGGGAGCATTCTAATGATAGGAGGTGCCGTATTCCTTGCTTTAAAGTTTATTAAGGAAGATCGAGATGATGCTAAAGACGAACCTTTCAGAGGTATTGACGAATGATTATTTCGACAACAGAAAATATTGCAGGTTATTCTATAAAAGAACATTTAGGCACTGTTATAGGAAATACTATTCGAGCACGTCATGTTGGTAAAGATATTATGGCTGGATTTCGTACCCTTATTGGTGGAGAGATTAAGGAATATACAGGTATGATGGCTGAATCTAGAGAACAGTCAATGATGCGAATGAAGGATAAGGCTAAAGAGTTAGGTGCTGATGCTGTTGTTGGAGTGCGTTTCCAAACTTCTATTATTTTATCAGGGACTGCAGAGCTCCTAGTATATGGAACTCCATTCAAGTTAGAAAAATCTTAATTGATTATTTTTTCTCTGAATCCCAAAAATTATCATCCATTATTAAATTAAAATTTTCTTCTTCTTTTTGAAGTCGTTCTGATAGGACTTGGTAAACTTCCACCTGTTGATTCGTGGGCTTAAAATCAGCTCCAAACCGTGTAAGGTCACTTCCTAAAGCAGCAAATCGTCCATAGAGTTTATTTGGATTACGGAATGCATCTTCTCTAGCACCAGTCAATTTTACATCAAAGAGATTACTTTCAACTTTATACAACCTCCGATCCATTTCATAAGCTAGTTTCTCTCTTTTTGGGTTATCATTGTAATCATTTTGAAGTGAATATCTTAGTTCCTCGATCTTATTGATTAGTTTAACATTTTTATTAATTGTTTCCCTCAGTGTAATCAAAAATTTGAATTGTTCTCTAATATCTTTCAAGCTTCCAGCTGTATTAGGGTCTTTTAGGACCATAAATGTTTTGCTCAATTCTTTATTATTGATTTTAAGAACTGCCCGGTACTTTCCAGGAACAGCTAATGGTCCTGATTTTCCCGCATTTACATCTAAATCCCATGTCCTTAACTGACGCCATCCATCTTTATTATATTTCATCCAGTCAACTCCATCAGGGTCCACGCGAAGCTTGGGTGTTTGGGTGCGTTCATATCTCAAATCCCACATTACTCGATTTAGTCCTGCTGTCAGTTTTTTGGGAATAATTTTTCGAATTTCATTACCTTGATCATCTTGTATGGAAATAGATAATGATTTTGTATTTGTATCTGGAAGGAAAAAATCTAGGTTTGCCCCATATGCAGGGTTTTGCCCTCTGATCAGACTCGTTCCATCATTTTTCATACTTTGTATTGTTTGGAAACGATACGCATCTTGAATTGACAGTAAATTAGGTACATCATCATTTATTTTCGCTATTTCTCTAAAGGGACTGATGTCATCAAGTATATATATGCCTCTACCATATGTGCCTATGACCATATCATCGAATCGTTTTTGTAAGCTAATCCAATAAATGGGAGCAGGAGGTAAGTTGTTTTTTATTCGGGTCCATTTGTTTCCATCATTTACGGAAACATAAAGGCCATTATCAGTGCCTACATATAATACCCCTGGGGTTTGATGATCTTCACGAACTACATGGACAAAACTCGAATACGATTTTGGGATATTATTACTAATTTTTTTCCAAGACTTACCATAATCTTCTGTTTTATATATATAAGGATCAAAGTTTCCCATTTGGTGTAGATCAACACTAATGTATGCTGTTCCTTTATCAAATCTCGATGCCTCAATATTTGAGATAGTACCCCATGGGGGCATGTCGATATTATCGGTAACATTTTCCCATGAACGACCACCATTTTTTGAAAGATTAACTTGGCCATCATTGCTTCCAACCCATAGCAAACCTTGTTTTATAGGAGACTCGGTTATTGCAAACAATACCGAACCATCAAATGTCATCAAATTATCAATAGCAATCCCTCCTGAATTCTCCTGATGACTTTTTAGATTTAATGTAAGATCAGGAGAAATTTTCTCCCACGACTGCCCTAGGTCCGTACTGCGATGAACATACTGACTTCCGACATAGACAGTATTTTTTTTGTGTTCGGAAACATGAATAGGAAAAGTCCAATGCCACCGATATCTCAAGTCTTTTGGAGTCCATCCGTAAGATGCTTCTGGCCATACTCGTACGTTGCGTGCATGACCTGTGCGTACATCATATACTTCTAGTCCACCATCATAGCATCCAGACCATACAATATTATTATCATGAGGGTCAGGTATCCCAAACCCAGATTCGCATCCACCAAATGATCGCCAGTGCCCTAAACTAATGCCACGTTCACGGCTATTGCTTGGTCCTCTATATGAATAACCATCTTGACGGTTACCATAAACATTATAAGGGATTTGATCATCAGTATGGGCATGATACATCTGAGCGATAGGGAGGACCACCCTTTTAAAAGTTTTTCCATCGTTCGTAATACTTGCACAACCATCATGAGCAACCATTATTCGATCACCATCTTCTGGATCAATCCAAATATCATGATTATCTCCACCTGCGCGATACCCAGATTGTATGGTTTTCCCACCATCTTCTGATACACTGAATTGAACATTTAGGACATAGATTTTTTCAGGGTTATCTGGAGAAACTGCCATTCGCATATAATATGGCGCACGTTCTGCGAGGGTATGATTCCGACTTACTAAAAACCAAGATTTACCGCCATTATTTGTTCGATATAATCCTGGATGTTCTTCTTCACACAAAGCATACATGGTTTTAGGATTGCTTTGTGAGATTGCCACTGCAATTTTACCAACTGGCGTACCTTTGCCCCCAGGAAGACCATTTTTATCTTGGCGTTTCCATGTATTCCCACCATTTTTTGAAATGAAAACTCCTCCAGATTCACCACCACTATTTAGCCCCCAAGTATTTATATGGATTTCCCACATAGCTGCAATGAGGAAATCAGGGTTGCTTCGATCAATTGCAATATCGATAGCACCAGTATTCTCATCTATGAATAAGATCTGTTTCCAGGTTTTTCCACCATTTGTTGTCCGATATACACCACGTTCTTTTTGAGGTCCATAGGTATGTCCTAGCGCTGCTACATACACAATATTATCATTATCAGGATGTACAATAATACGTGCAATTCGTGCAGTCTTTTTCAAGCCCATATTTATCCAAGTATCACCTCCATCTGTTGATTTATAAATTCCATCACCTATTGCGTGTGCTGGGCGAATTACAAATGTTTCACCTGTTCCTGCCCATAATATATTGGGATTTTTCTGTGAAATAGCTAAAGCACTAACTGAAGAGACATCTTGATCATCAAAAATAGGTTTCCACGAAATACCATTATTTTTTGTGCGGAATAGACCACCAGACGCAGCACCCACATAATAGGTATTATGATCGTTTGATACACCTACTACAGAGATTGCTCGATTACCATCAGGACCTATAAAACGAAATTTTAAATTATTAAAATGGTCAGCATTTAAAGATTGCGACAATGCGTAACTAAATAAAATGAATGGAAATAGAAAAAGTTTTTTCATTTGGACCTCATAATTAGAATATGAATATAGGAAATATAAATAAAATTAAGAGTTGTGTTAGTGAAAAAATGTACCCCGGACAGGATTCGAACCTGTGGCCTACGGATTAGAAGTCCGTTGCTCTATCCAGCTGAGCTACCGGGGCATATAGTATATAAAATAGAATAGTGAAATTAAGTTCTTCTAAGTTCACAGAATAAGGCAAAATTAGGCTGATTTTTCTCCTCGAAAGCTCCTCGATAATTTTCTTGCATCTTATAGAGGAGCAATCGTACACTTACCGTCGAGAACAGATATTTAGTAATAAATAACGTACTAAAGGAGGTCATTATTATGGCTGAAGTTGTAAAATCAACAGGAGTATCAAAAGAATCTGGTTATTTATATTACCTCGGTAAAGATGGTAATGTATGGCGTTCAAAAATGGCTCGCGCTGGAAAAGGCGGCGGTAATGCTGAAAAAGTAGCAGATGCAGGCGTTTCTCGCGAATCCGGATATCTTTATTTTATAGATAAGAATGGGCATGTTGCTCGTTCACCTATGGCCAGAGGACGGAAATAAAAATTGCAATCCTCGACAAAAAAGCCTCC
>MPLU02075511.1_pt1 | contig 19933 bp, 26 predicted proteins | sample 1617381 | NCBI WGS metagenome assembly MPLU02 (sample SAMN05944801, study PRJNA350692) | marine metagenome | biome: marine; feature: ODZ; material: water; isolation source: 90 m water sample filtered on 0.2 um supor filter | place: Pacific Ocean | collected 2012-04-08 | depth 90m m
CGTTTCTTTCGAGATCCATAGTACGATTGCATCTCTTTTTTACAAGCATCGTGCCAGTATACTCCTGAATCCCTTAATAGTTCATTTGCTTTTCTAAGTTTTTCAAGTTTACGTTCAAATGCTTTGTATTTTCTCTCCGATAGTTCACTACCAACTAGTTTTTCTAATTGGTTTAAAACATCATCGATCGCTGGACAAGTTATGTCAGGCACCTTTGGTGCTTTCTTTCTAATTTTGCCCCACGATAATCGGAATTTCTTCTGTGATCCTGGTATCAAAAACATATACACTCCCTATAAATTGTTAATACTCTCAATTATTTACGGCCGTACGATATGAAATTTAGTGGTACTATAAGTTCTAGTAGTAGATATAGAGTGCGACTTTTCTGTTGCAAGGTAAGTCGCCAACCCCAAGATTACATCCGCAATTAAGCGGCTAATCTTAATTTAGGCATACTGACTGTTAAGTCAGCGAAGCCTAATGCTTTTTCTTTAGCATTTATAAAAGTGGCCGTAACCTCGTTCCAACTGGGCAAACTCCATTATGCTTTCAAAATACGTCGATCCTAATTCACCCCCGGAAGGGATTACATAAGCCACCATATTATTTTGGTGGAGGTGCTGGGTACTGCCCCCAGGTCCGTCAAATTTAATACATAACTTCATCGTTTACAAATATATTTAAGCACAAGGTTGACTTATTGTCAACCATATTGTATTATATTGAATGCAAACAGAAAAAAGTAAAAGAAAACTTTCGATAAAAATCACAGACTTGAAAGAATTTGAAGAGATAAAGGAGGGTTTATCCTTCAAGAAGATAATTAAAAGCGTTCAAGGTGGACTTCCAAAAGGAACTTCCGAGATCAGTGTTGAATACACTAACCGAAAGGGACAGAAAATTGCTAGAATGCAGAAAGTCCCAATTGGCAGAAAGAAAAAAATAGAACGTTAAGAAAGTACAAGTTTTGTGGCATTAAAGGTTAGAAAGTTGATAGTAAGATTAAGAATGTGGTACGCAGATATTAGAGGCCATCACGGAATGCGTTGGGATTATGAGCCATCTAAAAACTACATGGGAATAAAACACAGTAAGAAATATGGCAAACATACAGAAGATTGTTGAAGAACTAGGTAAACTTACAGTTGTAGAAGCACTAGACCTATCCAAAAAACTAGCAAAAGAGTGGAATATAGACTTGGATGCTATGCAAACAGCACCAGCAGGAGCAGTAGCAGAAGCGGCCAAACCAGCAGATGCACCGGTTTCAGTAGTACTAACTTCTTATGGTGAGAAGAAAATTAACGTATTAAAAGCAGTAAAAGAAATAATGGGTTTAGGACTTATGGAAGCCAAAACTTTTGTTGAAAACTTACCAAAGCCACTTGAAGACGAAGTAGATAAAGAAAAAGCGGAAGAAATCAAAAAGAAGATTGAAGAAGCAGGCGGAACAGTAGAAGTCAAATAATGAAGTCAAGAACTATACTTGCTATCCTTTCACTATACACAGTTTTATTAATGTACGGATGTTATATCAAATTTTGGGTATAATCAATTAAAATATTGCTGTATAGCCAGGCTTCATAAAGACAGCAAGAAACAATAACGCAAATAATAGTAATATAGTGAACCAGTAACTATTTGGATTCATTAGTCTCTCCTTACGATAATGTATCTGTTGCTTGACTACTTTCTAATTCTTTTTTAATATTGTCAACATCATGTTTGTTCATGTTGTCTAATAATAATTTACTTTGAGAATATACTGTTAATCCTTCTGCTTCTATTCCTAATAGTTCACAGGCTTTTTCAATTAGTTCTTCGGATGTTTTATTTTGATTAGAAATAACTGATGAAAGTCTTGTATCTTTTAATAATTTTTTTGCAACGGATACTAAATCATGATGGTTTAACACATCTGGTAATCCTCTTAATCTCAATACTTGTTCTATAGTTGAAGTATTACTACTGTCTGATGTGTAGTTGTATATTGGATTGTAATCGTTTTTTCTTGAATCATATTTAGAATAGTAATCTTGCCATTCAGTACTGCCGGATGATTGTTGTATAAGATCTTTTAGTTTAGTATTTTCTGCTAGTGAAACATAACTTTGAGTGTTAACTAAACTTTTAACATATGCTCTTATGCCTCCAATGTTTGTAACTTCTTTTGTTATTTGATCATTAATAGTTGTTCTGTTTGTTGTTAAACTTGTTTTCCAAGTTAGATATGGTTCTGATGCTAATGCATTATTTAAATTTGTTTGTGCTGTTGATACTGCACTTGCAAATGTGTTTAAAGTTTGTTGAAAATCTGTAGAGTCATCTTTAACAGAATCTATAAAATTAATTAAATTTGTCATTGCTGTTCTGTATGCTGTATCTGTTGCCATACTTGCATTGTTAATTGATGTTAAGTTATTTCTAATAGTATTCATGTTTGGTCTAATAGATAATCGTAGAGTACCAAAGTAATCATCTACACCTTTGCCAATACTATCTGCTGTATTTCCAAACAATGAAGGAACTAAAGAATCAATAGAGTTTGCTAATTGCATATGTTCTAAAAACGTTCCTCTGTCTCCGCTACCTGCTACGGATTCATCTCCTAGTTCGCCTGTTAAAATTTTATCTGTGTGCGTATCTAAATCATCAAACAGTTGTCCAATGTTTAAGTAAGGTTTACTGTTAATTGTATTTTTTAAATCTGTTTTTTGTGAAGTTGTTAGTACTGTATTTGTACGAATTTTTTGTGCTAGTGAGTATGAAAGTATTGCGTAACCTTTATTAGTATCAGCAATTAAAACATTCACAGCATTATTGCTTAGGTTTGGTGACTTCTCTGCTAATGATTTTAATCCTTGTTTTACTCTAGCCATTGTTATGCTCCGCCTTCGCCAAAATTACTACCATCATCAGGAACAAGTGATTCATCTGTATTCTCTTTAGATGCACTACCACCATTAGCAAATACATTTGGTGATCCTTCGGCAACTGATGTACACCCTGCTATTGGATCTCCTATTCTGCCTACTGGTATTCCTTCTGCAAATACATTTGGTGATCCTTTGGCTATTGGTGCCTGGTGTGATAAACAGATTATTGCAGGATACAAATGTCCTGTGTTGTTGTGTCCTTCGCATGACACTTCTATTCCGTTGCAGAACACAGTCTTAACATGGCCTTCTCTGACCATGCCTGAACAATGTGTTACGTCTGCGTCTCCTACTCTTGTTATTGCTGGCATACCAATATTTATAGTAGAAAATAATGTACTATTATAATGAGAACTTGCTGAATTGTTTTTTCTTGATATCTTGCTTAATACCGCCTACGATGTATGATTCAACTTCAGTTTCTTGTGGTGCTACTTGTACACCTTTAGATGATAACCAATGCTGTGTCCACGGTAATGGGTTTTGTGTTGCTGGAATGTCGTAAATTGGATCAAACCCTATTGCTTTTAATCTTTTGTTTGCTATCCATTCTACGTATGTAGATAATAATCTTTCGTTAAGTCCAATTATAGATCCGTCTTTGAATAAATGTCTTGTCCATGCTTTTTCTTCTGCAATACAATTTTTAAACATTTCAATAACTTGCTTATCACACGACTTCATTATCTTTTGCATATCTTTGTCATCACCTTTTTGCCATGCTTTGATAATGTGTGTTGTTAAGTTTAAGTGTGTTGCTTCATCTCTTGCAATTAATGATAGTAATTTTGCTGAACCTTCCATAAGTTTAAGTTCGCCAAATGCAAATGTACAAGCAAATGATACATAAAACCTTAGTCCTTCTAAGATGTTTACATTAATCATTGCAAGATATAATTGCTTCTTAACCTCAAGTATATCGCCTTTGCCTTTAACAAAATAGTCTTGTGCTAACTTACCAAATGTATCATAGTTTTCTGTAACTGATTTTGCTCTTTTAAGTATTTCTTCATCAGCAAGTATAGTATCAAAAACTTCTGATGGGTTTGAGTAAACATTTTTCATTATGTGTGTGTATGCTCTTGAGTGTATTGTTTCAAAGAAATCCCAAGTTACAATACAACCTTCAAGTTCTGGATTAGAAACATATGGTAAGAAGTTTAAACATGGACCTCTACCTTGTACAGAATCTAATAGTGTTTGGTACTTTAGATTTGCTGTAAAAATATGTTTTTGTTCTGGTCTAAACTGTTGAAAGTCTGCTCTATCTTTTTGTAAAGATACTTCTTCTGGTCTCCAAAAATATCCTAGCATTGTTTGATTTAATTTATCAAACTGAGGATACTTCATATTGTCGTACCTTTGTACTGCTAGATCTTCACCAAAAAACATTGGTTGTTTCATCCAGTCTACATTGTTTGTATTAAAAATTGTCTTTGACATGGGTACCTATTTATATTGTGCAGGCTTCACACTCTTCGCCGTCATCAGTTGATGGGTAAAGATTATCAACAGCAGGTTCTAAGCCGTTAACTACGTGTAAACCGTTTGCATGAGTTTTTAATTCCATTTCAACTTCTTCACCTGCATCTTCTTCTTTAACTGCACTTAACCCTGCAGGTTGTACTTCCTCTTCTTCACCTTTAAAGTCATATGTATTTTGATAGTATGATGTTTTCCATCCAAGTTTATATGCTGTTAACATATCATGAGCCATTACTGATAATGGAACTTCGTTGTTTTCAAATTTTAATGGATTGTATGACCAGTTACCAGATATGGCTTGATCAAAATATTTCTGCATCATAGATACAATATTAATATATCCTTCGTTGCTTGGCATATCCCATAGCAAAGTATAATCATTTTTAAGTTTAGGAAACCCAGGAACAATCTGTTTCAATGGGCCTTTTTTAGATTTCTTAATTGATAGTAATGCTCTTGGTGGTTCTATTCCGTTTGTTGCGTTACTAACTACGGAAGAACTTTCACTTGGCATCTGTGCTGATAATGTTGAATGTCTTAATCCATATTTTGTAATATCTTTTCTTAGACTCTCCCAAGCCATTCTCTGTTTGTGTGGAACAATACTGTCTATTTCTTTTTTGTAGTGATCAATTGGCAGTAAGCCGTCTGCATATTTTGTTCTATCAAACTTATCACACTTGCCTTTCTCTTCTGCAAGATCACATGATGCTCTTAATAGATAATATTGGAATGCTTCAGATAATCTATCTACTGATTCCCAGGCCTTTTTATCGTTATATCCATAGCCTAATTTTGCTAGATAGTGTGCTAGGCCTATATAACCCACACCCAAACTTCTTCTAGCCTTAGTGCTTATCTCTGCCGCTTTAACGGGGTAATCTTGATAGTCGATGATCTCGTCCAGTGCTCTTACACTTAGGTTACATAAGTTTTCTAACTCAGATACATCGTTGATAGTACCTACGTTTATTGCTGAAAGAATACATAATGCAATCTCTCCTTCGGGATCGTGTATGTCTTGTATAGGTGTTGTAGGTAATGTAATTTCTTGACATAAGTTTGACATAGAAACTTTGTCTTTAAAACTTGAGTGAGTATTACAGTGATCAATATTCATTATATAGATACGTCCTGTTTCTGCTCTTTCTTTTAATAAATCAAAAAATAAATCTTGTGCTGGCATAGTCTTTTTAGGTATGCTATCATCTTTTTCGTATTTCTTATATAGTGCATCAAATTTCTCTGTACCGAATGCATCATACAATCCTGGTGCGGTGTGTGGTGAGAATAAAGTTATTTCTTCTTCGTTAATAAATCTTTCATAAAACAGTTTTGAAATTTGTATAGAATAATCCATACGTCTTACTCTATTGTCTTCTGTACCTTTGTTATTTTTTAGTACAAGTATGTCTTCTATCTCTTGGTGCCAGATAGGGAAGTGTACTGTTGCGTTACCTCCACGTACACCATTTTGTGTACAACATCTTACAGTTGATTCGAATTTTTTTAGAAACGGAATGACTCCTGTGTGTGCAACCTCTCCACCTCTTATTTTAGAATTGATGCCTCTGATACGTCCTGCATTGATTCCTATACCTGCTCTTCTGGCAACATATAAACCTATTGCCATATCGCTTGAGAATATAGATGGAAGTGAGTCGTCACTGTCTACAAGAACACAAGAAGCAAATTGTCTAATAGGTGTTCTTACTCCTGACATAACTGGAGTTGGAATATTAATTTTGTGTTGTGAGATAGCATCATAATATTTTTTAATATATGACAGTCTTGTTTTTTTAGGATAGTTAGCAAATAGTGTTGCCGCAATCATCATGTACATATCTTGAGGTGTTTCGTACAATGTTCCTGAACTTCTGTCTTGTACAAGATATTTGTCTACAACTTGTCTTAATCCTGCATATGTAAAATTTAAATCTCTATCTCTTTTTATCCACGTGTTTAGTTTTTTAATTTCTGTAGATGTATAATTTTCTACAATGCCTTTATCATAAACACCTAGTCTAATATTTCTAACAATTAATTTTAATAATGGAATGTATTCGTATTGTCCGTGTGCTTCTTTTCTAACATCATATGAAAGAAGTCTTGCCGCCGCATACTGATAGTTTGGATAGTCTAAAGAAATAAGATCGTTTGCTGAACGTACTAAAACATTTTGTATATCTTTTGTTGTCATACCATCATAAAATTGTATGTTGGCATTCATTTCTATTTGTGATGCTGACACACCTGGTAAACCTTCACAGGCTTCTTCTACTACAAAATGTATTTTATTAATGTCTAGGTTCTCATACTTGCCATTTCTTTTCTTAACTTTTAAGTTTGCGTTGTTGGCAGTATTCATTACTCTTTTACTTTTTATTCCTGGTGTTTGTAAATTTTTTTGTATTGTTGTTAAAGTCATATTTATCGTAATTTTCAATTCTCCATTTGATATAAAACTTTCGTTCCGTTTTACATTTTTTTAATGTATTACTATTATAAAAGATTAATTTATGTTTGTCTATTGATTAATTATATTTGTATATAACTATTTGTGTACAACCTACAATTTTATTGCAAGTTAAACCAATGTCTCAACTTCAACATCCATAGTTGCCGTTGACCCACTGTTGGTAGTAGTGTATTTTACGATAACTGTTTTATCAAGTGATGTAGAATCATCTCTTCCTATTACCGCTGTAAGTTCAACTCCAACGTCAGATGCACTTTCATTAAAGTTATCGTCGTACTGTACGCCGGCAGATGAGGCACACATAGTAAATGTACCTACTCTAAGATTTGCACCTCTTTCGATTTTGTAATTCAACACAATTGATTTTCCAAGAGAAGCAGATCCTGATGGAAATTCTAAAGTAGTAGTGGTGGCCGTTGATGTGTTGTTTGCTAACGAAATCTGTTTTACTGCTTTAACCTGTTTACCAATTCCTTGTACTTCAGGTGCCATATTAAGTTCTGAACTACCGTCTGTTCTTCGTAGATCAGATCTTTCAAAATAGTCTGCAATACTTTCACACTCATCGGCATTGTAATCTACAACAGGTACTTCTCTAATTGAACCAACGCCTTCAAAATTGTTACCTACTGTTTTTGCATACCAGTTTCCAAAACTAACAACATTTTTAATACCACCGTTGTTCAATACACTGATTGCGTTCTGTCCAATATCGCTCCATCTTGAATTTAAAAATTGTATATTTCTTGGTCCTGTTATTAATCCGTTTGCTGAACCGTTTGTTGCTTGTCCAATTCTTGCACCATAGTAAGCAACAGAAAAATCACAGTCTCTAAATCTAACTGATGTTATGTCATGTGATAAATCTATTAGTCTTGCATATTTTGTAAATGAACATTGATCAAACACAACGTTCGATGATGGAAGTGCTGTTGTTGATTGATTTGAAACTGCTTTTGAACCTGAAGCATCTGCACCGCCTGATGCATATGTTCCTTGCCATTTACAATTTCTTGCATATAAATTTGTTGTACTATCAATTGATAATCCTACTTTTGCTGTACCTTGTTTAAAAGTAATTCCTTCTATTGAAATATTCTTTGGTGTAACTGCACTACCCGAACCAATACTTCCGTGTCCGTTTCCTGCGTTGTCAACTGTAACTGCTAGGTTGTTACCTGATCCAGTTCTGTATAATATTGTTTTGTCTTGTCCTTCACCAACTAAATGTGCGTAAGGTGGAATTTTTATTTCAGCAGTAATGTTGTATTGTCCTGCAGGAAAAAATAAAATTCTTCTTGCTCTCACATCTGTTTTATCAGTGTTTCTGTAAAGTTTTTCTAATGCTTTGTTAATTGCAGATGCATCGTCTGTTGATCCATCTCCTTTTGCATTAAAGTCTTTTACTGAAACTCTTTCGTCTAATTTTGTTTGTAATGTTCTTTGTGTTGCGTCACCTGATATTCCAGGATCGCCTAAGTAACCGTGATATAGATATTTTAATGCGGCACCAAATGCAGATGAACCAGTTGTAACAACTTCTGTGTTTCCTATTGCAGGTGCTCCGTCTGCCAGTGTACCGTTACCTATGTATAATTTTTGATCATCTATTACCCAACCTAATTCGCCAGCCGCTAACTGTGGCAGATCCGTTGATTTTCCACGTCTGTGTTGTATTCTAGATATCTGTACTATTGGCATATAAATTCCTTTGTAACGTTATTTATTAAAGGATTGCCTTGTAGTATTGTTCCAATTTAGCATACCATTGACTAACCCAATGGTCGTAGTTGTCGATTTCAAATGTTTGATATTCGTTATTCTGTGTGCATATAAAAATTTTACCTGTACGTATTTTAGTACCGTATTGAATGTTATGTGCTTCGGAGTATGCACACAGTTGAAGAAAGTAATCTTCAACCCATTCTTTTTTCTTTAATCTACGTGCTTGTTTGAAATCCATAATAGCAGGTTCGCCTTTAAACACACCAACAAGGTCTGTTGTTCCTGCATATAATTCAGGATAATATAGATTAACTTCTGATCCCCAAACTTCTGATACATCACTTAATCCATTTTCTATAATAACATTTGCCATTGTCCATGCTTTTTGTTGTATAAGGTTTGAGCCAGGTGTTCTGTCTTCACCTTTGACGTGCTTCTCTAAACTTCTATGCATCACTGTTCCAATGTTTGCTGACTCTGTTGTAATTTGTTGTGCTTTTTCTACACCAATTCTCTTACGCCATGCGTGTAAGTGTGTCATATCTTTAGTTGCTGATAGAACTGTGGTTACAGATGGAACCACTCTACCGTCTGGTGTTTCGTAATGTCTTTTTTTATCGCGTGTTGTTCTTGCAATCTCTCCATATGGAAATTTTTGTAGGTAACGAATTCCTTTAGATTTTAACACGTCTTCAGATATTTTCATTTACTCAGTATAATAGGTTATTAAAGAATATGCAAGTTTTTTGTGGATAATTATTTTCGTCTATTCATAGCAGATTTTGCCATCTGCTTAACTTTATCTGTAGAACCTTGGTTATCAAAATCCATTTGAGGATCATCTTCAGCATCTTTTTCAGTTTTGATAACTATTTTCTCTCTGTCAAAATCTTTTACTACTTGTTTAAGTGAGTCACCTTGGTCATACATCTGTTTGAATAAATCATAATTGAAAGTTGGAAACCCTGTATTTTTCATAATGCTTGTTACAGCATCAAAACTTATTTGTGATGATTGGTCTTTTTCGTCTGCTTCACCTCTTAATTGATTAAGGGTGTTCATTAATGCACTTTCTAGTTCTTTATTGGAATTTTGAAATTCGAGGAATCTCATCGGGTTTACTTCCCCGCTAATTTACTGAATAGTCTGTTTGATGATTCAAAAACTTCTTTAGATTCTCTTTGTTCTCTACCTTCAGGTTCAGTTCCACCTGCTTCAGCGTCAGTGGCTCCAAACTCGTCTGTCATTTCAGGACCTTCAAGGTCATCTAATCCTGTTTCAGCATCTGCGTCTGTGTTCATTGTGTCGTCATTGCCAATTGGATTTGAAGTAGTTTCTTCGCCTGTTAATATTCTAACACCGTTATCTAGTTCTTGTCTTGTTGTACCTAGTGTTGCTTCTGCTTGTTCGATAGCAGGTTGAATTTTTTGTAAGAAAGCATCTGCCTTTTCTGCTCCCATTTCGTCTCTAATTCTATCAGCAAGTTCTAACATACCTTCAGTTTTCATTGATGCTAAATCTTCTAAGAAAGATGTAACTTTATCCATCATATCTTTTGCCGCTAATATTAATTCTGATTGTTCTTCTACGCCTTCTTTAACTTCTTTACTTGCCATAAGTTTTGCCGCCGCCGATCTTTCATCTGGACTTAATGCTTGTCCTCTTTTAAGTTTGTGTTTAATCGGATCAGTAGCCTTTGCTATAATCGGATTTGAATCTTGCCCTACATCAACTTCTGAAATACCTTTGCTTTTGTATTCATATTCTCTTATTGCTTGGTTAACAATATCAAGCATCATTTGACTTTTTTGATAATCATGATTTTTTAGTTCTTGACCAAAGTGCTCGTTTTGAGTAATGTTATGAATTTTAGTTCTAACTTTGTTTGCAGTATCTTCTAGTTCTTCTTTTGTAAATTTGCTCAAGTCCATAGTTTGATTGAATCTTGATTCAAACTGCGTTAAAAGTGATTCAGTAGTAATCGGTTTTGTAAGTTCGTTGCTGTGCATATGATATATTTATGAAGTAAAACTACATTATGTAGAAAAGGTTTGGGTGAATATATCCATTATTTGTTGCTTGTATTGGTCTGCTAGGCGGTTTGCGTCCTCAAATTTCTGTGTTTGTATCTCCATTCCTATATCGTTCTTTTCTTTTTTAGCCATTTTAAACATTCTTCTAGAGTTTGTAATAGCAAATAAATGTGATGAAAATGCTTCGTCTAACTTTAATACATGATGAGGTTCGCTTTTGCCATCTGCTAGATTATGTGCAACTAGAATTGCTGTTTGTTTTAAATGTATATCATCGTAGAGTATAGTTGCTTTAACCATATCAGCAATAACATAGATATAACGAGTTCCGTCAGAACGTTTAGGTACAATAGCAATATTGCCTATTAATATTCCTTTAGAAAACTGTTTGGGTAAATGTCTAAAAGGTCTACGTTCTTCATCTTTTTTTGCCAAGTTGGCAAGTTTAGATTTTAGGCCGTAAGCCTCTATCTGTTTTACCAGTTCATATCTATTTTTTATTCCCATGGTGCGATATCCGTATAGTTCTATTTACTGCGAATTGAGTGTCCGTTGTAAGTTTTTTTCTTACAAGCACACTTTTATCTGCTAGAAGTTTTGCAATTCGAACTTCTTCAACAGAAAGTTCACTTTGCCTAAAAGACGGTTTCTTTGAATATTTTTTTAGAAAGTCTAACTGACTTCCTGAAATCCATACTCGCACCTTTGCGGAAATATTAATAAACATAAAATTGGTAATTTAAAGTAGTTATACTAGCCTGGCATTTTCATAAGGATAACCACTACTGTTGATAGTAATCCTGCTATGACTGTGCCTGCTGTTGCTATAATAGTTTTTGAATGAGATTTTTGTCCTGTCTTCATATCATTGTTGATATTAGTTAAGGTTGATTCAATCGCACTTAATCTGTCGTGTAGACCTTTATATCGTTCAGCACATAGGTCAACGTGTGCTTCTAAGTTTGTTTTTTCTAAGTCTGTGCTCATAAATCTCAATTCCTTTTTTACATCGGTTAGATGGTTGTATATTGCCTGGAATTGTGCCTGTGTCATTGCCTAGAATGCCTATTAGTGTTGTTTAGTTGCCTAAGTGTGCCGTAATCAATGATATTTATCGTATGTCGTAGAATAAGAAATGTATGTCTTTTTTAATTTTCGTATTGTGATAGTATGTCTTTTACCATGTCTCTTTTTTCAGTTGCACTCTTTTCTTCTACTTTTAGTACAAATGTATTTCTGGTATTATTATCTTGTGTTAGGAAAGCATTTTGAGGGAAGGTTGCAGTCTCTTTGCAAAAGGATATAATTGGTATTAAATCTAAGTCTTTTTCTATGGCTCCTGTTGGACCATCTGTGTCGGCATACACATCGTTTTGATCTGTATAAAATATGAAACACCATACTCTATGTTTCCCTTCGTATACTTTACCAAAGTTTGTATTTGCTGTGACAACTGTGTTACTAATTGGATGTTGATCCCAAGTTATGTTTGCTCTTAATTGTAATGATTGTATTAATGTATTAAAGTTGTGTTTTTGATCTTTTGCTTGACTTAATGTTTGTTTGTCATGTACTAGGTCGCCACTCTTTGTCTTAAAAGGAAATGCTTGATTTAAGTTTCCTGAATCTGATATGTCTATTAGGGTTTGTACACAATATATTGCCATTATTATTACTTAACACTCATAACAAAAGGGCAAACAATTTCTTGCCTGCCCTTTTGAGTATTCTTAATCTATACTGTGATATTATAGAATATCTGCTAGTACACTTGATGTAACACCAGTAGATCCAATACCAAAGTTTGCCGCCGCCGTTAATGCGCCTGTACCTTGAATTACGATTTGTACTGCATCAGTTGTTCCACTTGTGAATACACCTGATTCTGTTAAACAAGAAACGCCTGCAACTGTATGTGCATCGTTTGTTCCTGCTACGTCACCTGCCGCTAGATATCTTAATGCCGCATCTAGTTCTGCTTGTGTCATATTTGACTTTGCAAGGTTGATGATTCTAGTTCTTGGTCCTAGACCATTACTCGCTTTTGCCGCCTTAGTTGATGTTTGTCCTGCCATTGTAATATCCTCCTTTTTTTCTCTGATTTACATGACTGCGTCATCGCTCCGATGACACATTGTAAGTATTTAGTATATGGGTTGGTAAATTCTGTGGATATATTACCGTTTTTGGTTCTTTTTTGCTCTTTCGTGTATAGATTGTAGTAATCTAACAAATGCAAAGCCACCATTTGCAATATCGTCTACCATTTTCATTATAGGAACATAAGCACTTACTACGTTTGCTGGAATAGACTTTCCGTCTTTTGCAAGTTCAACTGCCATCTTTGCTCTTCTGATATTTGCTGATCCAACTAATATTCTGTAAGCATTTAATTCATCCCCAGACATTTTTTTAGTATCTACACCTGTTTCAGCATCTAATACATTGTCTAATTCAAAGTCTTGTTTTTTAGAAAACTCTTCAACTCTTCTAGAAATGTCTGTGCCTGGTAGTTTGGCTCTTACTGCTTGAAGTAATCTAGTAACTGTAATTTTTTTTCTTCTAGTATCTAATGAATCAAAGTCTGCTATTGCTCTTCTTAAGTTTCTATAGTCTCCGTTAGTAATACCTAAAGCAGTTTCCATAGCAGTTAAAAATCCATAATCATCTTGCATCATTCTAAGGTATCTTTTAACAACAAGAGTAGGTACACTCTGTCTTTGTCTTAGAGCCTGTGCGGCGTTGCTATTAGACAACTTTAATGCAATAGCAGGATCTCCGTCTACTACTGCTAACATATTATGAAGATCGTTTGCTGAATATCTTACTTTATCAAAGCCACCGTATGTCATTGTTTCACGACCATATTGTCTTGCCCATCTAGATGTTTGTGAGAAACGTTTTAATAAAGATAGACTTAAAAAACTAATGTAGATCTTTTCACATATCTCTTGAAATGTGTATCTAGATAGTTCTCCTGGACGTCTAACTACTCTACCTTCTGCTACGAATTTTAAAAAGGGTGCTTTCATATCAGTATTTATTTTTTAAATTTGCTGACTGCTGTAAGGTTACGTCTTGAAAAACCTAATCTATCTACTAGTTTAACTGCATTACCCATTCTGTCTACTGCAACAAATCCTTCTGGATCAGTAACTTCTAAACCGTTATCAGTTTGGGCAAATGATCCAATAGCCATTGCTTGATTCATTTTTTTAAGTACAAAGACTTTCATAGTTTGTACTGCTTTATAAAATGTCAGCATCGCTTGTAATGGTTTTCTAACTCTTGCAATAAACTGTGGCATCTGTTTCATTTTGTCCTGTCTCAACTGCAAGGCCTTCTGTGCTTTCAGTCCTGCAATTTGTTGTTGCATTCTGTCTGCGTAAAACTTTTTAAATCCTAACAAGAATTGATTTATGTTGTTAGGTAATTGACCTTCTTTAACCATTGCATTAATATACAATTGAAAGTATCCTACAAAGTCATTGTTCTGTCCAAGTTGTCCTGCAAGGTCTCTTGGTACGTTTGCTAATAATGATTCTAATTTGTCTAGTCCGCTCATAAACTGTGCTGTTTCTTTTGCTGTAAATTTAGCAGATCCTGATACATCTTTGTAAACTGCATTATCAAAAAATACATCTGGGTTTGCACTTAATGATTGGATGTTTGCTCCACCTTTAGCATTCATAGTAGCAAGTGTATCACCAACATAAGTTGTATGAAATATAATTCCTAATTTTGCCGCATCTATTTGTTTGCCTAGTTCTGATTGTTCTTCTACTGCGTATGTTATTGTGTTAGGTGTAAATGTTATGTGTGGTTTACCTTTGACATTTTTTCTTGTTATGTCGTCGTCAGTAAACAATAAGTCTCCTTGTAATACTTCTCTGATATCTAATTTTTGTAAATGTACAAGACATTTTAAAAGTTTTTGTCCTAACTCTTCTGTTCCGTGATTCTTTGCTATGTCTTTCTTTGTGTAGTTAATTTTTGCACCTTTGGCAAATACTGATTTAGTACCTACAAAAAATTTACCATTGTCTGGATTAGTTCCACAAACGACAGCAGGTGCACCATCCCATTTTACAGATACTTCCATTGACTCTGCTGATGATCCTTGTAGTGTTACTAACAATCCACGGAAGTAATCAACGACAGACTTACCGCCTTCGTATCCGTTTGTTATTACAAGATCTTCGATGTGCTCTAGGTGTGTTCGCTTAAACTCGTTAAGGACGTCTTCTATTAACATTATTCATCCTCTTCTTTATATTCACCCTCTTTAATGATTAATGATTCTTTTATTCTTTTTAATTCTTTTATTCTTGAAACACCATTATTGAATTTTGTTGGGTCCATTTGTTTTACTGCGGTTAAGAACTTCTTCTCTAATTTATAAGCAGTTTCTTGGTCAAAATTCTCTCGTATGAAACCAAAAAGGTTAATAGACGAATCAATAATGTGGCTGGCTCTACTCAACACAAGATTTTCCTTGTCCTGTGTTTTGTTAACCGTTGTTAATTCCTCTAATATACTACGAGTTTTGTTTTGCATAATGGTATTTAACTCATATTATAGCAGAATTATATTAATTGTCTATGGGTAAAACAATAAATATTGTTAATATGGACCGTTATGTCGTTACTTTTATTAAAAACATCACTGAAAAATAAAAATAAAAACGTACTCCAAAACAATCCAGCAATATACACTTTTAGAAATTCCTCCCATTACGATATAGGAGATGACGGCGAAGATGGCTGGATAGTACTAGGTATCTTAGGAGCAGTAATTAGTTTATGGTGGGGATTTATACATTTAATAGATGCTTTTACATTTAATTTTATAGTGTGGTGGGTCGAGCCGTTCACTGTATTACCTGTTTTTGCTTATCTATTAATGATCGAATTCACACAACGTAAAAATCCAATGCATTGGTGGCCTTTAGTCTGGGGATATAAGATTCAAATGCCAGACAATGAAAGAATAACATTACATCCAATAGACGAAGAAGACTTACTAAAAGAATATGGTGGTCCTTTAAATGTTTATGTTGATGGAAACTGTATTAAGTTTCGTAAAGAAAAAGATGCAGTGATTTATAGTCTAACTAGAAGATACTCATAAAAAAAGGGCGATCCGAAGACCGCCCTAATCTTGTCTCAATTATTATGCAGAGTAGTTAATTACTTTTCTACCTGATTTTTTAAGCAATGAAATAACATTCGCTTTCATTGTTAATGCAGAAGCCTTAGGTGCAGTACCTAGTACTTCTACTGTAAAGTCAATACCTTTAGAAAGCAACTTGTTAGTCGCAGTTTTTCTTGCAGTACCTTTTACAGCCAAGTTTTTAAACTTGATCTTACCACCGTGTACTTCACCATTTACTTTGTATGAAGATGCCGGCTCCGCAAATACACCAATCTGCTTCGCTCTTGATTTGAAGTTTCTTGTGTAGATAACGTATTGTGTTGAGTTTGCCATGTTGTTTTTTCCTTTTTCATGATTAGGAAATAAGGTCTTAAACATTGTTGATAACATTGTGCTCCTTTTTTTTCCTAGGTTAAAAGTTATAATCGGAATTTCAATCTCTTTTATCCTTACAACTTATAAACACATTATACATGAATACAGTTTAAAGTCAACCGTATGAACAATCTTTTTTGGTTAGTTGTCTTTAATGTCTGGAACATGAAATAAATCAATGCCTTCTTCTAGTAATTCTTCTGCTTCATTGTTAGTAGCACTACCGTAAAACTCTTCGTTTCTTTCTCCTCTGTGTGCTTTTCTGGCCTCTTTAGCAAAGTCTTTACCAACGTTCTCAAAGTTTTTCTTAACATGATCTTCTAATTGTTTTAATAATGTTCTTGCTCTACCACCCATTACCAATCGCTCACTAGTCATGCTTTTAATTTCTCTCTTACCACGTGTTCTAGATTTTTTACTAATGTTCGGAGCCATTATGTCTCTTCGTACTTTGCCATCACACATTGGACATACTAATTGTCCTGATGCTAATTGATTTTCAAAGTCTTCTATGCTAGGAAACCAGCCTTCAAATTTATGTTTGTCATCGTCTTCACAAATAAGTTTATATTTTATGCTCATATTGTCTCGTTTATATTAAATGTTATAGGCCAATGACCAAATTTCTTTTTACTTTCGTATTTAATAACTTTAATGTTAGATATTTCTAACCTACTATTTTTTGTTGTTATAAATTTGTCTATACTTCTTAATGTTTGTCTTTCTTGCAGTGATGGTGTAGTAAATGCTGGTATGTCTGCAAGATGATTCACTAGTCCTTGTTGTGTTAAATTTATATCATAGTCTTCTATTAGTTGGTCATCATTAACATGAAAATCTGTACAGAGTAGTGTTCTATCATCTACCATAGCCATCATTTCTTTTGCTTGTTCTTTAAAGATAAAATCAGAAACTTCTGCTCCTGGGTCTGTTGTTTTAGACAAATTGTTAGGGTAACTAGTAAAGCCACTTATTATATTGTAATTTTTATAGTATAGTTTTTGCCAAACTTTACATTGGTTTTCGTTTGCACCTTCTACAAAGAATTTAAAGGTTGAGAACTCTATATCTTCTGGTGCATTATTAAAAATAACACAATTTCCTTTTGCCCACTTGTCACCGTCTTCTGGACTGGTATAGTTTCTTTTGTAACTGTGTCTGATTTTAATACTGCTTCTAAGATGTTCTGGATATCTATTAACAACACAAAGATCAAACTCTTGCCGATTTATATCAAACTCAGGAGTTTTACCAGGATTAAGTTGATTATGATTAACAAACAGGACTTTCATTTAAAGTAATTATAGCATTGACTTTAAAAATTGTCTATCGTAATATATAATTACAATGCCAATTATTACAGACATATATTCTAGAGAAGACATAGAGAATAAAGATAAAAGAATACAAGAACTCGAAAGAGACCTCAGCAATCTACAATATCAAATAACTGAATATCAACAAATAGTTAAAGAGTTATCTGATAAACTAATTGAGTTTAACAAGTATAAAGAAAAGTTAGATAGTTAATTTATTCTCTTACTAAATCACAGAACAATGAATGATATCCATATGCAAATGTTTGTGTATGTAAAAGGTTAGATTCGATAATTTCAAATCCGTGTGCGTTTAATAATTTGCAAAGGTCTGGTTGATCACTGTTAACCATTTTGTGTCTTTCATCTATGTTCAACACTTGTAGGTTAACATACTTTGAGCCAAGAGGATGTTTGTATGCACCTTTGTCTTTTAATGTTTCTACCCAAATCTTTTTGTAGTCTTTGAATACTTTAGGTATTGCTTCTCCGGATAACCTATCAGCATTACACAATAAAGTATTACCGTCTAGTGGCATAATATTATTACACAGTGATTCGTAATGATAAAACCTACCAGTTACTTCTACCTTGTATTCATCACCGAGAACACCTTGTAACCATTCTGCACCTAACATATTAGATCTAGCACTCGTAAAGTATAATATAGTCTTGCCAAACTTTAGTATATCGGTTCCAACAAATAATGGTTCATTGTTTCTTGCATAAAGTTTATTATCTTTTTGTGTTATGGTTCCTATTTCTAATTTTGATTTAGGAGCAACAATATACACTCCGCCATTCTCTTGAACATATTGTTTTATTGGTCCATACACTTGTGATTCATAATGTCTAGATCTATAAGGGTGTGGACATTCAATTACTTTGTTACCGATAGTTACTAATGTTTCTCTCATATTAAGAGTATTCATACCAGTACATACCCAATCGTGTGTTGCAACTGCTGACTTCCAGTTTGCTCTAGTAGGCCTAATTACTTCAATATCAAAATCTATTTTTAATCTATCTATTAATAGAAATATGTTTTCGTTTACACTTTCAATAACATCTTCTGGTATCTTATAAGGAAACTGGCCGCCTTGGTCTCCTGGATAGGTTAGCCAAGTTTTAAACATAGGATCTTCAATAGGCCAGTTGGCACCATCAGGCCTTCCAACAACTATTGATTTGAGTTTACCATATTCAGTATTAGATTGTATATTCATTATAATAGTATTTAATGGCTCGCTATTGGCTCGCTATTAGGTCTTGGAAATTGAGGATTATTATGAATAGTCTGGCGTAGGTCCGCCGTACTTCTTGCCTTTGATTCTTTTACCGGCAACTTTTTGTGTTCTCCCGCCAATCTTTTCATTACGACTGCCGGTTCTTTTCTTTTTGCCTTGTGATTTACAACTTGATACCCACGATGCAGGTAGATCCTTTGCTGGTCTAGAACAAGCACTTGCCGGAGCAGGGCCTATGTTCTCTATGTTTAGTACTTCGTTTATCTTCATGTTGTAGATATTTAGCAACTATTATATTTGCAGTTGATCTTAATAATATGTAACAATCTGTGTATAACAATGTAATAGTCTATTAATAGGTGTATAAGGTGTTTAGGTGTATAAGGTGTTTAGGTGTATAAGGTGTTTAGGTGTTTAGGTATTTAGGTCATGCTTTTAGGTTATGACATGATCAAACAATAAATACTCATATGAAGATCAAAGAATTTATCCTAGTGCCATCAAAATCTCAAGATACTACATCTTGTGGCACTACATCTAGTATCTCTCCGACCGAGTCGGCACAAGATATAGTATCGCAAGATATAGTGGAAAAAAATAGGTTGACCACAATTGACGAACATGGCGATCATTCAGCCATCGCAGAAGGCGTGAGCCAAATTTTAAGAAGGACCGCAGGTAAAGGTCTATCCAAAGGATTTAGATGTACCACTGGACCTAGGAAGGGTCGTATCGTCGCCAAACCGTCAACCTGCTTCGCGAAAAGAGATCCACAGAAGGGTGCAAAGATTAAAAAGAAAAGACAGATGAAGGCAAGACAGGCAGGAAAGAAAATGGCCATAACCAAACGAAGTAGACCTTCATCAAGAAGATTAAAAACCGTTCAGACAAGAAAGAAAAAATCTACTATGCCATCCTTCGGAGCAATTTCATCTAGAAAGCCGTTGCAAAGATCAGGTGGCAAAAGACTGAAATCTAAAATAGTCAAAAGAAAAAAGTAGTTCTCCTACATCTAGTACCATAAAAAATTTCCGATACTACATCTTGTGGCACTACATCTTGTGTCAAAAAAAAGAGTCGGCACTATATCTAGTGCCTTTCAATCTGGCGAATTAGTCGCTATTTTATTAGGTTTTTTTGCCTACATTATATATACCAGGTTTTCTGACCCGGTTGACGC
>MPLU02086072.1_pt1 | contig 19925 bp, 13 predicted proteins | sample 1617381 | NCBI WGS metagenome assembly MPLU02 (sample SAMN05944801, study PRJNA350692) | marine metagenome | biome: marine; feature: ODZ; material: water; isolation source: 90 m water sample filtered on 0.2 um supor filter | place: Pacific Ocean | collected 2012-04-08 | depth 90m m
CCTGAGCTCGACGAGACCCCTGAGCTCGACGAGACCCCTGAGCTCGACGAGACCCCTGAGCTCGACGAGACCCCTGAGCTCGACGAGACCCCTGAGGTTGAAGTTGAGTCCAACCTCGAGGACGACGACGAGCCCACCCCCGAGGACGACGACGAAGGTGGTGACAGCGATGAGGGCAACGTCGGCTTGGTCCCTGGTCCCTCCCCAGCCCCAGGTGGGGGAGAGGGCCCGGGCAACGGCACCAGCCCGGAAGCCAGCAACACCTCACCGGGCACCAGCGGTACGGGTACCGACGGATCCACGGACGGCACGACAGGCGGACCCGGAACCAACAACGGCATCATCCCGGAAGGCCCGGTGACGACGTCCAAGGCCATCAACCTGACCGACGTTGGAAACGCCGACGGTGGGAGCACCGAGGGACAGGGCAGCGACTTCAGTGAGGGCTCCCGTAGCCCGATCAACTCCAGCGTCCTAGCCAGCGCAGCCGGCCTCGCCGCCGCAGCCGGCCTGGGACTCACCGGAATCGGCTCGAGGATCGGTGCAGGCCTCCTGCGGTTCCTAGCGGGCTCCAGTGTCGGCCTGTTCCTCATCGGGCTGTTCCGCAGGGACCGCCGCCCCGGCCAACCCGAGAACTTCGTGATCTTCCCGGCAGGGCCGGTAACCACCCTGGAATGGACTGCCCCCGCGACTGGCAAGGCCCCGGACCGCTACATCGCAGAGGGGCTCGTCAGAGGGACCTGGCGTGAGATGTTCGAGTTCGATACGGCTGTATGCCGGGCCGGTGTGCCAGCCAGCGAGGTCGACGGAATCTACAACTGGAGGCTCCGGGCAGCCAACGAGCACGGGGTCGGCAAGCCATCCGAAGGTGCGATCCTCGCCCACGCCGTCGACGAGGCCGTAGAGCTTCCGTTGGCCGCCTGACCAATGAACCTTCTCACCACCACCGCAGTCACAGCAGCGACCCTGCTGCTGTGGCCCGTGACCGCATGGTCGCTGATCATCGCTGTTGGACTGCTGTACTCCAGTGCACGCCGGGCCTACATGGGGACCTCCCGACGAGCGCCGCGACGCCACTGCCCCACATACCCGGCAACCCACGGCGGGCTACGACCGCAGTAGCGCCCCCACCCATTACCCGACCGACCACCCCCCCAGAACCCGGAAATACCGTGACGCCCATCAGAACAACCCTCGCCACCGTCCTCATAGCCCTACTGTTCGCCGCTTCCTGCTCGGACGAGGACCTCACCTGGGAAGACCCCATCGTCAAGCAGGCCCCGTGCGACCCGGAGTTGGAGAGCTGCCTGGCCACCCCTGTCGAAGACATCCCTGTTGAAGACATCCCTGTTGAAGACATCCCTGTTGAAGACATCCCTGTTGAAGACATCCCTGTTGAAGACATGGGTTGGCGTCCAGGGTCGGACGACACGTCGAGGCTGAACAGCCCCGACTACGAGCACTTCCAGCCCAGGAAGAGGTCAGAAGCGGACGCTGACGAACCTCGCGGAGAACCTGTACCTGTGAACACCGACGTCCTGATCGGCCTGCCGTGGCGTGACGCCCAGAAGATGGCGCACGACGCCGGCTGGGAGACCCAGATGATCTTCGTCGGCGAACTGGATTCCATCACGACCGAGGAGTTCTCCTTCGTTCGACTGCGCATCTACGTGGACGGCGGCGAGGAAGCCGGCACGGTGGAGGCCGTCTACCACGGCTGAACACCTGCCATCCCGCCAGACGGCTACCACCCTGAACGCGCGTTTTATGCCACGCACCCCCGCAAAGCAGTTGGTGTAGCCAAACCCCCTCGAAGGCCTAAAACCCCCTCTCAGGGTGGCCCTGAGGGCAAACCAGAGGCACACACCCCTGTCCGAAGTGCCAAAACACTCCCTCAGGGTGGTCCTGGAGGCATTTTCGAGGCGACGTCCCTACTCCGTAAAAGTTTCTGGTGCTTTGTTTGTGTGGTGGACCCCTGCAAATGGGGGAGCGGTGAACACGCATCGGTGCTGGCGACGCCGAATGGCCTGCTCAGCAGGGTTAGGGCATGCAGAAGTGCCGCAGGAACCCGTACCGAAATGCCGCCTTGTTCGCCGCCGTTTCAGCGGCCGTCGTGGCCGTCGTCCTGGTGTCCGTCCTGGTGGTGGCCGCCGCAGGGATGGCCTCTCCTCTCGGGTTCGGCACTCGTGAAAGCAACGCAACCATGACCGCTTCGCCTGGTGCAGCTTCCGTTGTCTTCTTTGAGGCGGCATGGCATGGCTGTGCAGCAGTTCCGGTCACGTACTCCTACGACCAGGGCCTCACGGACCTCGAGGTAGCAGCGGTGGAAGGTTCCCTGGCCAGGGCCACCGAAGGTCTACGTGCGTTGACAGGCATGCAGTTCGGCCTCCAGCGAGTGCAGACCAGCCGCGACGCTGCCCCAGGCACTATCCATGTCAACTGGAGCGACGACAACGCCCTGTTCGCTGGCGATGAGGTCGGCTTCACGGTCCTGTACTTCGTAGAGGCTCAGATCACCCGGGCGGAGGTGACCATCTCCCTGGGGCTGCTCGATAGGTACGAGGTCGGCAACGTCTACGACAGAGGCGAGTCCGTAACAGCAGTGGTCCTGCATGAGCTCGGACATGCCGTGGGGCTGGGACACAGCGTCGAGGTCGATTCGTTGATGCACGCCCACCACGGCACCGGCACGCACGTCACCCCGACGGACAGGTCGGGCTTCAGACAGGCCGGCCGAGCCGACCAGGACGAGTGCAGGTCGTTGAACTTCTGACCGGCTACTCCGTAAAAGTTTCCTGTCCGGGCCCTACCGGGCGCCGCAGATCGCTGTGGTGTGCAGGTCGATGACGGCCTGGTCGGAGGCGATGAGCTGGGTGGGGTCGAACATCAAGGCCCCGGGGAACATGAGGCTGTTCCAGTCGTCGACGTGGCCGACCCCGAAGGTGTGGACGAGTTCGTGGAGCACGACTGCGACGGGGTTGCGGTGGGCACCCGTTAGCCAGAGCCAGGGGACGTCTAACTGGACGTGGTAGCCGGGGTTCCACCGCAGCTCCGGTCCGACGTAGGTGTCGACGAGGTGGCCGGTGCCGGAGTACGAGCCGTTGGCCACCGTCTGGGCGAGGGTGAACTGCGAGACGAAGGAGCTGTTGCTGTCGTAGAGGTCGATGACTACGTCGGCGGGGGAGCCGTCGGCGACCTGGGTGTGGGTGGTGCCGGCGTGGCGGTCGAGGAGCTCGAACCCGGTGGCGATGTCGGCGTAGACAAGGTCGAGGTCGTCGAGGGCCTCGGCGATGGTGCCGTAGGCCCACGTGTACGAGGCCTTGCATTCCCGGGCGTCGAAACGCATCGAGAACGCGCCATCCGTGTCCCAGCCGGCGTGGCGGATGGTGTCGATGAGTGAGGCGTAGGTGTCGTCGCCGGTCAGGTGGGTGAACAGCCGGTCGGTTCCGGCGATGACGAGTGCGACGGCGGTCGTGGTGGCGGTATCGGAGTAGCCGGTGGGGGCTGTCAGGCCGAAGTGGCGGTTGGCTGCGATGTGCTGCTGGACGTGGAAGGGGGTGTAGCTGTGGAGGTAGGGGTGGTCCAGGAAGTCGACAACGGCGTCGGCCGCTTCGGATGCCTCGCCGATCTCGATCTGGTAGCTGCGGGTCAGGAGGGCTTCTTCGGCGGGGAGTAGGTAGCCCCGGAGCACGGCGTCGGTGATGGTGGTGGCGTCCGTCGGCGGGATGGTCGGTGCCGGCACGGTGGTGGTTGGGGGCACCGTGGTCGTCGGGGGCACCGTGGTCGTCGGTGCCGGCACGGTGGTCGTCGGGGGCACGGTCGTCGTCGGTGTCGGCACCGTGGTCGGGGGCACGGTCGTCGACGGGACGGTGGTGGTCGGAGGCACCGTGGTCGGGGGCACGGTCGTCGACGGAACGGTCGTCGAGGTCGAGGGCGGCGCAGGCGCAACCGTCGTCGGAGGCACCGTGGTGGTCGGAACGGTCGTCGACGGGACGGTGGTCGACGGAACGGTCGTCGAGGTTGAGGTCGAGGGCGGCGCAGGCGCAACCGTCGTCGGGACCGGAAAGGTCGTCGAGGTCGGGGCGGCAACAGGCGCCGGAGACACATCGGCCGTGCCACCCGCAGAAGCAGCACAAGCCGCACCCAGGAAACAGACAGCCACGGAGAAGAACCGAGAGCGGATTATGCCCAAGATAGTCAGGGGCACCCGCCCGAAACCTGGCTGGCCCCTCCCATGTGCCAACACGGGTCTGCCGCTGCGGTGCCGGTAAAATCAGGACATGAGCGAGAAAGGGTCTCCTGTCGCAGGATCCGACTACCGCGTTTTGGTGATCGACGACCACCCGCTGCTGGCCACCGCAGTTTCCATGGAACTCCAGGCTCGAGGAAACGTTGCCTGCCAGATAGTGCACACCGGTGAGGAAGCTCTGGCCGAGTACGTAGCTGCCGACCAGTCCGAGACAGCCGCAGACGCGTTCGACCTGGTGTTGAGCGACATGGACCTCGACGAGGAACCCGGCAGCCAGGCCATGAGCGGCATAGACGTGACCCGCAAGCTCCTCGAGTACGACCCGGAAGCCAAGGTGGTCATTTTGACGGCCAGCCACGACAGGGGCCACATTGTTCAGGCCAACCTGGCCGGCGCGGTTGGCTACATCACGAAGGACTCAATCGGTGATGGCCAGTCGCTTACCACTTCGGTGCTGCGCGCGTTGAGGGGTGAGAGGGTCTATACCGCTGAGATCGCTTCGGTCTTGATCGCTGACTCTCACGGCGAGTCGGCCGGTCCGAACCTCACCGACAGAGAACTCCAAGTTCTACAGTTGGTCGCTCAAGGTTTGCAGTTCAAGGAAATCGCCTCAGAACTTCTCCTATCTACACACACCGTCCGCGACTACGCGAGATCGCTGTTCGCGAAGCTCGACGTGAACGACCGCGCTGGTGCTGTAGCAGTCGGTTTCCAGACAGGGCTACTCACCTAACCCGCCTAGCGGCAGCCACCCCGTTAGCGAAATACGTCCAGCTTTCGCAAAGAGTGCTGCCATGTAGCTGCAGCATCCCCTAGTCAGCGTCGTATGGCAGAAGGACCGTCACCGTCGTGCCGCGATCCAACTCAGATTCAACCGTGAGCGTTCCACCGTGCGCTTCGACGATCCCTTTCGTCACAGCGAACCCGAGACCGGTGCCGACCGAGTGCTCCTTAGCTCTTTCCGAACGAAACAGCGGCTCACCTAGTCGGGCCACAGTTTCAGCGTCCATGCCGATGCCTGTGTCTACAAGGCGGATACACCAGCCGTCTCTCGTCGGATCAGCTGTCACCATCACCGCCCCACCGTTCTTCCCGTAACGACATGCGTTGGACAGCAAGTTTGCTATTACCTGGCTGATCCGGACCGGGTCGACAGTCACCTTCGGGCCAGGGGTGACCCGCTTGGTGATCGTTACGTTGCGCTCGGCTGCTTCGACCGCCAGGTCAGCTATCTCTTTGGTGATCAAGGCAGCCAGGTCGACGTTGTCACGACGCACCAGGTTGAACTCGCCGGAATCCATCCGGGCTGAGTCCATGAGGTCGCCGACCAGGCGCTGCATACGCAGAGCCGATGAGCGAAGGTGCTCAACGGTAGCTGGAACCGTCGTCGGAAGGTCTGCCTTGACCTTCTCTAATGTCGCCTCAAGGATGTCGAGTCGCCCCAGCATCGTGGCGACCGGAGCTCGTAACTCGTGGGCGGCAGTGCGAAAAAACTGGCTGCGGTACTGCGTGGCCTCCACACGAGACGTCACATCGGTGAACGACACGAGATAACCAGCTACCTGCGGGTCCTGTCTCAGGTCCGTTCCGCGTGCCTCGAGCCACCGGTAGTCGCCGTCCACGTTTCGCACCCGCAGGTCCACCGAGTCCGTTGTTGAATCCCACGGTTCGAGAGCAGGGTCCCCAGCCAGGCGCGCCAGCGCTGCAACGCCGACCTCCTGGTCGTCTGGGTGTACCAACTCCAAAAGACCACCCTCGGGTGGTTCCCAGCCGGGAGGATGGCCCAGCATGCGTTCCATCGCCGATGTGGCACCCAGGAACGCCCCGTCGGCGGATAGGTGGATCACCCCAGTCGGTAATGCTCCCAGGGCAGTTTCGTACAGGTAGCGGGCGTTGTGGTCTCCGGCCCGCAACTCACTATTGGTCGCCGACAAGGTGTCCTTTTCGGAGTTCACCAGCCCATCCCATCTAGAAAGGTCGCCAGCGCACTCGGACCTGACGCCTTGGACACGTAGTGGACGTCCGTGAGGTCCGTTTCACCGGCCTCTTCACCGTCCTCACCGGACACGACAACAATCGGCCCCCTGTAGCCGCCGGCCCGCACAGCGCGGATTGCCGTTATGCCGTCGCCAGGAGGCATGGAACGGTCGACCATGGCAAACGTGGGTTGCTTCTCGAGGATAAAGCTGATCGCCTCCTCGCCGGAAGCGGCCCGGCCTACCACGTCGATGTCTCGGAGCAGTTCCAGCCAGTCGGCCCACATGTCGCGGATCTGAGGATCGTCATCGCAGATGACCACGGAAACTGTCATGGTCGTAAACCCTGCCTTCGAACGTGTGGTTGGCACCCCCTGGTTTGAAGGGTTTGCACCGTCACGGCGTCTCCGGAGGGTCACACCGCGGAACCTCGGCTACGAACACCGGCCCTTGGACACCCCACTGGCCGCCCGCTGCGCTGGCCAGCTTGCACACCGAGTCCAGCAGGCGTCCACCCTTTGCGTCGGCCGGCACCTCAATGGTGATGCGCCACATGTCCTGCTGGGGTGACATGGACGCCGGGCAGCCCTCAGGCAGGCGAAGCACCGTCCTGACGGACTTGAACGCCGAGATGAGCGCCAGGGGGTTCATCGACGTCCAAGCGTCTCTTCCATCCGGAAGGCCAACTTCTAATCCAGCGTCGCCAAGCAGCTCTCCGACGCGGTGCACGCCATGTCCGTCTAATGGTTCACCGACCGAGGCGGCTAACAGGTTGAAGGTGGTTCGAGCCCGGTCCTGGGCGACTTCCAGCAGGTCTCCTGCGTCGGCGAGCAGCGCTGCGCTCTTGTCGGCATCGACTTCAGCTGACTGTCCAACCAGGGTGGATGCCAGGTTGATGGCCATTCGGGCAGCCGAGATGTCGCCGACAAGGTCATGGGAGGCCGCTGAGGCCACCGCCAGGGCATGCCCTGAACGCTTCTCGGTGGGGGTGTCGTCGGCCGCCACCTGAACCTGGTCAGGGGAACCAGTCGTTCTCTGACCCATGGGGCTCATTTGCAGATCCTACTGGCGCGCCGTACACGGCCAGAATCTGCAGACAATCGACTGGGATCTGTCCTAGTCGCCAGAGAGGTTGAGCTCTCCGTGGGTGTAGTGCCAGTGGTGGCCGGTGAGGTCGATCCACCGGGGATGGAGTTCGACGTGGGCCGCCTTGACGAAGTCGTCAGTCCACGTCCCGGCGATGGCACCCATGCCGGCCGAGACCTGACCGAAGCCGAGGTCCACGTCAGGGTCGCTGGCCAAGACCAGGCCGCTGCGTAGCCAACTAGCCCGGGGAGCGACACCGATACCGGCCTTGCTGGGCCAGATCAGCTTGAGGGACTCGGAGAGCTGCCACGACTGGTGCGAACGCCCCAGGAGAGGACCGGCTTCCATTACCGAGTCGAGGCACTTATCGGCGTTCTCACGGCAGAACAACCAACCTTCAAGGGAGCCAGTCACGAGGCGCTGTATTTTGTCGGCGAAGCCAGGTTCCATGAACCGACGTTCGTCCACCCACAGGCCGTCGGCGAGCATGCCGACCTCTTCGTCGGACCAGTAGATGACGTTGAGGTCCGACGGTTGGATCCGCTCGCCGGTGTCAGGATGGACCGCTGAGAGCAACTGGGCGTACTCGTTGCCTGTGGTGGCCTGCATCGAATCGATTTCGCCACTCAGGAGCGGACCAACGTCGAAGCTCTGGGCGACGAGTTCGATGTCTGTGGTGGGGTCCAGCCCGTGCCGTCGGAGGCCGGCCAGGAGTTCCAGGTCGTTGCCGTCACCCCAGGTGCCTACACGGGTCCCGACCAGGTCGGTGACGGTCTCGATGCCGCTTGACTTGAAGGAGACCTGGATGTTTCCGCTCTCCTGGAAGATCTGGGCCACGTTGATGACCGGAATGCCTTTGAGTCGGGCTGCGATCGCCTTGGGTGCCCACGAAACGGCCACGTCGGCGAGCACCTGACCGTTCTGGTCTGCGACGAGGGCGTCGACCGGCTTCGTTCCGAAGAAGGTGTCGTTGATCCGGACTTCGAGGCATCGCTCGGCGTAAAAGCCCTGGTCGCGGGCAGCGAAGTACCCGGCGAACTGGGCCTGGGTCACCCACTGAAGTTGAAGTGTGAGCTCGTCGTAGGTGTCGCACTCGTCGGCGGCCGATGCGGCGACTGGGGCAGTGGCTTTGTTGCCGGCCCCGACAGAGCCACCGGCAATGGAGATGGCGCCACCGGCAGCGAAGAACCCGAGGATTGCCGAGAGGAGGAACGCGAACCGAGCGATTTGCTGCCGGACGACTCGAGGGCGGGGACGTGGACGCTCAGTCATGGTGGTGGCCTTCGGTGCCCTTGGTGGTGGCGAGGTACTCGACAGCGGTATGGAGGTCTGTACCTGGGTTGGTTAGGGCAGCAACAGCTGTGGCCTCTGGTCCGTCAGTGTTCTGGCAGGGCCGGCTGCCCGCATGGCGGAACGCCGCACGGTCGGGAGTGGAGATGGAGGTCCTGTCGTTGTGGGTCGGAGCCATGATGGAATCGGCCTGTGCGGCAGCGTGCCCCAGGCCTACGGCGTGGCCGAGCTCGTGGAGCACAGCGGTACGTGTGTTCAAACCACGGGTGGCGGTAGGCGTGTTCACGGGAACCGGACGCGACCGGAGGATGCTGGCCGGCAGGAACACCTGGGCCTTGGAGATGGTCGACGCCTGTGACTCCGACTTCCAGAAGCGGAGGTTGGTGTAGGCAACCACATCGGGGTCGTGGTCGGCGAAGGCCACCTCGTCGTCGTTGATCCAGATGATGTCGATCTGGTTCGGCGTCGGCGCCGGCGCTTCGTCGAAGACCGACAGCGCCCCGTCGACGGGGTCGACCAGGTTCAGGCCGGTGAGCGTGCGCAGGGATGCGGTGGCGTTGCGGGACTCGGAATCCATGACGGGCCGCGAGAGCCACGACAGTCGGTAGTCGTAGTGGACCGTTACCTGGATCTCAGTGCAGTTGGTCCAGAGAGGTAGCGAAGGATCCATGGGGTTGACCGACCCGAAGGGGTCGTAGTTCCCGGTGACGGAGTCACTGAGGTAGGTCGAGAGGTCGGAGTCCGGCCGGACCAGGGGCTCGGACGGTGCGTCAATGGCCTCCCACGGCCGCTCGTCGCCGTCGTAGTAGTAGTCGTCGATGACGAAGTCAGGGCCCCTGCGGCCAGCCGACAACTGCGGCTTCTCGGTATCTCCGACTGCTACGCCCTGACATGAATAGACGGATGCAGCAGCTAGAAGCGCGCTGACCACCAGCCAGAAGGGCCTGACCTTTCTGGCAGGAGCGGTCCCCTGGGATTCCTTCGCTGTGATGTCCATCTGGTGCTCCTGAAGCCGTTTTGTTGCGTGTGGAGAGTTTGTTGGACCTCCGAAAACGGCGCCCCCACCCAAATAGGGGTTTCTGACCCCCCCCATATGGGGGGGTCAGGGACAGAACACATGGAAACCCTCAGAAAGCGGGCTTTCCCGTGGAAGTAGTGCGAGGCGCAGTGAAGCCGGGATTTTCATGGCGTGAGCACAGAAAACGCACCTCATCTGTTTGAGGGGCCCAACGGGCAACAGGGAGAGGCCGTAGTCAACCGCGACGAACCGCTACTGATGGCCACCGGGCCGAGATCAGGCAAGGCCGCGTGCGAACCCACCGGATCGCCAACCTCGTTTCTAACGGGGTTGGCCCATGGCGGATCCTGGCGTTGCCGCCAGTGCCGAAGCCACCAGCGACCAGAGCGCCCTCATGGTGCGCCTGCCTGTCTTACACAGTTCCAGCGCCATCACTTTCGGGTTCCTCGGCTGTGGGCCCTTCCCCGGGGCCTGGGCCGCCCTCAACTCCCAATGCTCCTACTTCGTCCGAGGGCTTCCCCATGCCGTGTTCGTTGGAGGCCCTGAGACGCCAGATCTCGGCTCCTTCGATCTCGGCGGCAGGAACTGCGGCCCGGGTGTTGTCAGCGTCGAAGTCGAGCTGTTCTCCCCAGTTGCCGTCCGTACGACCTTCCAATACGTACTTTTCAGGTGGCCCGCCTGAAGTGGGTGCCGACCATGCCAGATGGGCGAGCGGTCCGTCGAAGGAGATCACGAGGTCGATGGGCGGTCCCGGGCGCTTGTCACGGCGGAACAAGCCGATCAGGAACAACCCGAACCCTGTCCCGGACAGGAACCGCACCAGACTGGCGCCGATCCTGGATCCGAACCCGCTCAACCCCAGGCCAGCTGCAGCTACCAGACCCGCAGCTGTAGCGAGAACACCCGGGCTGGTAAGGACGTTGCCATCGTCGTCGGGGTCGCCAGGGTCGTTCGGGTCCAGCGGGTCGGTCAGGTTGGCTACTTCTCTACCGTCGCTGATCCCGTCGCCGTCAGTGTCAGCGTTGCCTGGGTCGGTTCCCAGGGCTGCCTCGTCGTCGTTGGAGAGTCCGTCACCATCAGGGTCTCCTTCGCTCAGGGCAACTTCCGTTTGGCCTTCAATCGGAGCCGCTGTCGTCGGTGCCGGGGCGGCTGTCGTCGGCGCAGCCGTTGTCGGTGTCGGTGTCGCCGTTGTCGGTGTCGGTGTCGGCGCAGCCGTTGTCGGTGCCGGGGCGGCTGTCGTCGGCGCAGCCGTTGTCGGTGTCGCTGTCGTCGGTGTTGGCGCAGCCGTTGTCGGTGTCGCTGTCGTCGGTGTTGGCGCAGCCGTTGTCGGTGCCGGGGCGGCTGTCGTCGGCGCAGCCGTTGTTGGTGTCGCCGTCGTCGTTGTCGGCGGGGGAACCGTCGTTGTCGGCGGAGGAACCGTCGTTGTCGGTGTCGGCGGTAGGAACACGGGGCAGCCGACGGAGGCGCCTACGCCAACGTTGGAGGCCTTCGAGGTCCCGTCGACGTAAGTAGCCAGTATCTGGAAGCTGTGCTGGCCGATGGCCAGGTTGTCCATGACGGCCGATCGCGCCGACGGCAGGTGTGTGCTGTGGGTGACCCATCCACCGGTAGGTGCCTTCGACGCCAGCGTGAACGACTGCAGCCCCGACGTGGTGCCTGGGGCCCAGGTCAACGTCATCGACGTGCACGACGGCGTGGCCGACAGGCTCACCGTCCCCAGCGGCGGAGCCGTCGTAGGAGGAGGTGGCGGTGGTGGTGTCGTTGTGGTCACGACCGGGTCGTCGTCGTCGGTCAGTACCGACACCGAACTGTCGCTGACTACGTCGTAGTCATCGTCAGAAGAAGCGTCGTCGACCGAAAGGGTGACCGTCGATGCCTGACTGCCGTCGTCGTCGGGGTCGTCGATTCCGGTCACGGTGACGGTCTGGGCGGTATCCCAGTTCGACGTGGTGAACGTCAGGGTCGACGGGCTTACCGAGGCCTCGCCGGAGTCCGACCTGGTGACGTTGACGACCACGTCGGAAGACGGGGCGACGTTGAGCACCACGGTGAACGTGTCGGTCGTTCCGGTCTCAGACACCGACGTCGAGGTCTTGGACAGGGTCATGCCCGGCGAGTCGTCGTCGGTGGTGGTAGCCGACAGGGTCTGGTCGGCGATGCTGTCAAAGGCGTTGTCCGAGCTGCCGTCATTGACCGTCACCGTGATCGCCGTGGACTGGTCGCCGTCGTTGATCGTGTCGTCAACACCGGTGACCGTCACCGTCTGGGCGGTATCCCAGTTCGACGTGGTGAACGTCAGCGACGCCACCGACACGGTCGCTTCGCCGGTGTCGCCGGAAGAGACGTCGAACACGACGTCTGACGTCGGTTGGGCGTTGAGGACCACGGTGAACGTGTCCGTCGACCCGGCTTCGGAGACGGTGGTCGAACCACCTGATGCGGCGACGGTGAAGCCCGGTGAGTCGTCGTCGGCGGTGGTGGCGGCGACTGTCCGGTCACTGAGGGCGTCGTAGGCGCTGTCGGCGGTCGAAGAGTCGTTGACGGTGACGGTGACGGTGGTCGTCTGGTTGCCGTCGGTCGCCGTGTCGTCGATCCCGGTGACGGTGATCGTCTGCGGTGTGTCCCAGTTCGACGTCGTGAACGTGAGTGCCGCCGCCGACACGGTGGTCTCGCCGGTGTCGGCTGACGAGATGCCGAACACGACGTTTCCGGTCGGTTCGGAGTCCAGGACCACGGTGAACGTGTCCGTCGTTCCGGTTTCCGACACCGACGCAGTCGTGCCTGACAGGCTGAAACCAGCGGTGTCGTCGTCGGTGGTCTTACCGTTGGTCACCTGGTCGCCGAGGGAGTCCCAGGCGTCGTGGGATGCAGCGTCGTTGACGGCAACAGTGACGGTCCAGTTCTGCCTGGCGTCGTCGAGGTCGTCGTCGACGCTGCTGACGGTGATGACCTGCGGTGTGTCCCAGTTCGAGTTGGTGAATGTGAGCGTGGCCGTGGAAACGGTCGCTTCGGTGGTGTCGCTGGCTGTCACGTCGAATACGACGTTTCCGGCCGGGGCGGTGCCCAGGACCACCGAGATCGTCCCGGTGTTGCCTCCCTCGGCTAGGCCGATGGTCGCGCACCCGGTACTGCAGGTGTTGCCGGCGGTAATCGCTGTGGTGAAGGCCGGGGCCAAGTCGATGTCAGTCGTGGTCACCGACACGGTCTTGTTGGCCAACGAGTCGTAGTCGTCGTCTGAGCTGCCGTCGTTGACCGAAAGCGTGACTGTCGAGGTCTGGTCTCCGTCGTCGAGGAAGTCAGGGATGCCGGTGACGGTGATCGTCTGCGGTGTGTCCCAGTTCGAGTTGGCGAACGTCAGCGACGACGCTGACACGGTGGCCTCGCCGGTGTCGTTGCTCGCCACGTCGATGACGACGTTTGAGGACGGCTGCCCGGTCAACACCACGGTGAATGTCTGGGTGGATCCTGTCTCAGACACCGTCCGTGACGTTTCGGACACGGTGAAGCCCGGTGTGCCGACCTGGGTCGACGAAATGAACTGGGCCATACCCCAGTCCGTGTCGCCGCCGGACTTCGTGGAACCGACCAGTAGGACGTTGCCGTTGGCGGCGATCCCCATGGCACGGGCCTTGTCGATCCGGTTTGAGCCGAAGTCGTGGGTAGCGACACCGTCGGAGTTGAACGTCGTGTCGAGAACGCCGGTCGACGTGTAGCGAACCAACGCGAAGTCATGGTTCCCGGCAGCGTTGGTGTAGCCGCCGAGCAGGATCTTGCCGTCCGATGCGACGATCACCTCGGTTGCCTCTTCGGTGCCGCCGAAGTTGGTGACGGTGATGCCGTCACCACCGCCGAACGAGGTGTCCATGGCCCCGCTGGTCGTCAGACGGGCCACCGCCCAGTCGTTGCCGGAGTAGCCGCCGACGACGATCTTGCCGTCGGACTGCAGGTCCATGCCCTCCAGGTAGTCCACGCCCCCCATGCTGAACACGTGGATGCCGTCACCGCTGAAGCTCGTGTCGAGAACGCCGGCTGACGTGTAGCGGGCGACGAAGAAGTCGTTGGTCCCCGAAGCGTTCGTCGTACCGGCCACGAGGATCTTGCCGTCAGGCTGGACGTCTATGGCCTTGATGTGTTCGCCGTTGCCGCCGGCGTTGTAGGTCACCTTGCCGCCCGAACCGAAGCTCGTGTCAAATGAACCGTCCGACGGGTTGATCCTGGCCAGCGCCAGGTTCCGACCGGTCGAGCTTGACGTGTACACCCAACCTCCGACGAGGATCTTGTCGTCGGACTGGAGCGCCCCCGCGTAACACTGGTCGTTGTTGGAGGTGCTGAACCGGACGGACTTCTTCCCGTTTCCGGAGAAGTTGTTGTCTAGGAACGCGTCGGCTTTGCGCACCATCACGACGCAGTCGTATTTGTTGATGCTGTCACCGGCATGTCCGACGAAGGCGTAACGGCCGTCGGAGAGCAGCAGGACCTCTTCGGCCGAGTCGGTCAAGGGGCTCCAGAAATGACGGTCGGTCTGGGGGTTGGCACCATCTGCCGTCTGAGTCCATGGCGTGGCAACTCCCGGGTGTGAACTGGAGAAGGGGCCACTGCCGGTGCCATCGGCTGCAATGGCGATGGTCACCATCCGCAACGCTTTCCACGAAGAATGGTTGTTGTCGTCCCAACCACCGACCACCACCGAACCGTCGGACCGGAACGCCAGGCTGCGGGCCTCGTCGTTCTTGGACGTCCGGTTGAAGATCCTGGCCCCGTCGTCGGAGAAGCTCTCGTCCATGTGCGTGTCAGCCCAGGCAGGCCCGGCGAAGGCCACCAGCGTCGCCAGCGCCAACACCAGCGCTACCGCACCCCTGCCGGCCCTCCAGATCACAGAGGTTCGCTGCATGCTTCGGCTCTCTACTAGTTGCCTGTTATCCATGTGATAACTCCGGCTGCTAGTGGGTCAAACCCGGCCGGCCAGGTCGTTGTCGAAGAGGCAAACGCTCCGGTCAGGGTGGCGCCGGTCAGGGTGGCTCCGGTCAGGTCCGCGCCGGACAGGTTGGCTCGCTTCAGGTTGGCGTTGGTCAGGTCGGCGTTGGTCAGGTCTGCCAGATTCAGGGTCGCCCATGAAAGCTTGGCCTCGACCAGGCTTGCTGACGACAGGTCCGCTCCCAGGAGGTTGGTCCACCGGCCGCTCGCGTAGTTCAGCGACGCACCAGACAGGTCAGCTCCGTTGAGGTTGACCTGGTAAAGGTCGGTGTACCCCAGGTTGGCCCGTGTGAGTATTGCGTCGGTGAAGTCGGCTTTGCGGAGGTCGCCTCCGTACAGCGACGCCCCGGTGAAGTTCGCTGCCTTTGCCGATGCCCGACTCAGGTTGGCGTCCCACAGGTTGGCGTCAGTGAAGTCCGCCCCGTCCAAAGTGGCCGATCGAACGTCAACCTGTGAGAGCACGGCGCCGACGAAAGCCGAACCGGTCAGGTCGGACCCGGCAAGTGACGTGCCCTTGAGGTTGGATGCAGGACACGTCACTCCTGCTGCCGGTACGCAGGGTGCAGGTGGCGCGGGTGCTGCAGCAACGGTGATCGAAGACCAAGGCGGGGTGAAACGGAACCCGGCCGGCCATTTCGTGTCCGTATCAGCTGTAACGCCAGTCCAGCGCACACCGGTAAGGCGTGCGTACGTCAGGTTCGCTCCAGCCAGGTCCGCTCCTGACAGGTCAGCGCCCGTCAGGTCGGCCCGAGACATGTCAGCGTCCGTCAGGTTCGCTCCGGTCAGGTCCGCTCCGACGAGCGTGGCTCTAGACAGGTTGGCCCAGTCGAGCTGGGCACCAGCCAGGCTCGCTCCCGTCAACGTTGCTGAAGACATCCGGACCCGGGTCAGATCAGCGCCCGTCAGGTCCGCGCCGGCGAGGTCCGCCCCAGCAAGGTTGGCGAACTCCAGGTTCCTGGCCGCCAGGTCGACGTGGCTCAGGTCGGCGGTGTCGCAGTCGCCGAACGCCGACAGGTCGCACACGGCATCGGTGTCAGCCAGGACGCGGGACACCACACCCTCGGGGACCTCCATTGCCGACGGCCACCGGGTCCAGGCCTGTTGGCGGGCCCCGTACGTGCGTGCATTGGAGAAATCGACACCTGACAGGTCAGCGCCCGTCAGGTCGGCGCCAGAGATGTCCGACACGTGCAGGAACCCGGCGACGTAGGGCCCTGAACGGGTCATTACCGCCCCGGTCAGGTCCGCTCCGGCCATGTCGATGCCCCATCCGGAGGCGTCGGTAAGGATCGCCCCGGTCAGGTCAGCGTTTGAGAAGTCGGTGTACCAGAGGTTCGCTGCCGTCAGGTCGCTGTAGCTGACGTCAACGCCCGTGAGGTCGGCGGCCCGCAGGTTCACGCTCCCCATCTTCGACCTCGTCAAGGTTGCATCCGTCAGGTCTGCACCTGCGAACTTGGTCCGGTTGAAGCTCGAGTCGACAATGCTGGCCCCGGTGAGATTGGCGCCCCAGGCGGTCGCATTGTCGAAGTTCGACCACACCAGGTCGGCGTCCGTCAGGTCGACCCCGTCCATGGTGGCGTCAGCCAGGCTCGAGTACCTGCCGGTAACCCCGACCATCGATGCGTTGTTCAGGATCGCCCCGGTGAGGCTCGTGTTGATGAGGGTGGCCCCGTCCAGGTCAGCTCCGACGGCTGTCAGGTCCGTGAACGTTGTCGACTTCAGGTTGGCGCCCGTCAGGTCGACTCCAGCAGCTGTGGCGGTGGTCAGCGTGGCGCTGGTGAAGTTCGCCCCGGTGAGGTCGGCGCCCGTGAAGTCTGGTCGCCAGAGCGTCGCTGACGTCCACGTCGTGTAGGAACCCGTGACGTTCGTGAAGTCCGTGCCGGTGATGGTCGCCGTGTCGAAGTGGGTCACCAACATGTTGGCGCCAGCGAATGAACCGTGCAGCAGAGTCGACCCGGTCAGATTGGCAAAAGCCAGCGACGACCCGACGGCAGATACCGAGGTCAGGGTGGCCGACGTGCCCGTCACGCTGGACAGGTCGGCGTCGGTCAGGATGGTGCGCACCAGCGTCGCATACGAGATAGTGGCGTTCGTCAGATCCGCGCCGGTCAGGTCAGCGTCGGTCAGGTCTGCACTGGTCAGGTTGGTCGAAGTCGCCGTTGCGTCCGTCAGGTCCGCCCCGGTCAGGTCAGCGGTCGACAGGTTCGAACTGGCCAGGTTTGTGCCTACCAGGGTGGCGCCGGCCAGGTTCGCACCGGTGAGCGTTACCGAGAAGACTGTTGCACCCGTCAGGTCGGCTCCGGCCAGCGTCGCCCCGGTCAGGGTCGACCCCGCCAGGTCCGCTCCGGTCAGGTTCGCCGACCGGAAGCTCAACGAGGACAGGTCCTTGTTGCGCAGCTGCAGGCCGGACAGGTCAGCGCCGGACAGGTCACCCCGTAGTCCCGTGGCGGCCATGGTGTGGTTGGTGCCGGTCAAGTTCGCCGATTGGATCCCACTACCGGCGCGCATCGCCCATTGGCGAGTCGCTCCGTCGAGGGTGGTCAACGACAGGCGCCCATCGGTTGGCCCGGCGTCGTCCATGTATGCGCCAGTGGTGGTCGCCATGTACAGGTTCGACCGGGCAAGCGTTGCGTCGGTGAGGTTGGCGTTGGTGAGGTTCGCCCCGTAGAGGTTGACGTCCGACAGGTTCGATCCGGTCAGGTCGGCCCCGGTCAGGTTCGCACCGGTCAGGTCGGCCTTGGACAAGTCGGCGTAGGACAGGTCAGCTCCGGCCAGGTTGGCGAACCGGAGGTCGGACCGCACCAGGTCGGCTCGCACCAGTTCGACGTTGCCGGCATTGGTTGCGACGAGGTTCGCGTACCGCAGTGTGGCGTACGGAAGTTCGGCGTTGGTGAGCGTCGACAGGTACATGTTCGCGTTTGAGAAGTTCGCTCCGTAGAGGAACGAGCCGGTCAGGTTGGTGCTCGTCAGGTTGGCGCCCGTCAGGTCGGCCTGGGCCATGTCGGAGTTGACGAGTGTCGCCGACGACAGGTTGGCGCCCTTCAAGTTGGCGCCCTTCAGGTTTCCGTAGAACATGATCGATGACGACAGGTTGGCTCCGTCGAGGGTCGCGTACGACAGGTCCGACGGGATCACGACCCGGTTGGAAAGGTCGCCGTTCCGGCAGTTGACGTACGGGGCCGGGTCACAGGTCTCACCGGTTGACGGCGTCGCCGCAGGTGGCTGCGTGGTGGTAGGCGGAGGCAGCGTCGTCGTCGGTGGTGCAACGGTCGTAGTCGTCACGACCGGGGCGTCGTCATCGGCAACAGAAGCGCTGATGGTGTAGTCGGCGACCGTGTCGTAGGTGTCGTCAGAGGACGCGTCGACGACGGCCAGGGTGACGGTGAGGGACTGGGTGCCGTCGATGTCGGTGTCGTTGACGCCGGTGACCGTCACCGTCTGCGGTGTGTCCCAGTTGGCGCTGGTGAACGTCAACGAACCCGCCGACACGGTGGCCTCCCCGGTGTCCGACGACGTCACGTTGACGACCACATCTGAGGTCGGGGCCTTGTTGAGCACGACGGTGAACGTGTCGGTGTTGCCGACGACGGTTGCCGTAGCGACCGTGGAAGCCTCGGTCACGGCGATCGAACCGCCGGTCTCAACCACCGTGAAGCCGGCACTGTCGTCGTCACTGACCCGGACCGACACGACGGTGTCGGCAGCCGAGTCGAAACAGTTGTCCGACGAGGCGTCGACGATGGCCAGGGTGACCGCCGGCGTCTGGTTGCCGTCCCCTAAGGCGTCGTTGACCCCGGTGACGGTGACCGTCTGGGTTGTCGACCAGTTGGCGTTGGTGAACGTGAGCTGTGCGACACTGACCGTGGCTTCGGTTGTGTCGTCGCTCACTACCGAGACGACAACGTCGGTGGTCGGCTGGGCCCCGAGGGCCACCGTGAACGTGTCGAGGGTGGCTGCCTCGGTGACACCCGTCGACCCGTTTGACTCGACCACCTTGAGGCCGCAGAAGTCGTCGTCGACGACAGCGACGTCGACAACGACGTCCGGTAAGTCGTCGAAGGCGTCGTCGCTCGTAGCGTCCAGGACCGCCAGGGTCACGGAGGCCGGCGCAGTTTCGTTCTCCGTCGTGTCGTCGATAGCCGTCAACGTGACGGTCTGGGCTGTGTTCCAGTTGGCGTTGGTGAACGTGAGGTACAGCGGGCTGACCGTCACCTGCGTGGGGGCCGAGTTCGTTACCGAGAACGTGACGCTCGACGAAGGTTGGGTATCTAGGACCACGGTGAACGAATCAGCTGTCCCGGCTTCGGTGGGGGCCGCAGAGTTCTTGGAAACCGTCACACCTGCAGATTGGGCGACTGCTGCCATGGGCCATGAGCCAAGCAGGGTGGAGAACACTGCCAGGAAGGCAACGGCGCGTGTTGCGCTGGACCTTCCCAGGGGCGTCATAGTTGCCACTGTTTTCGCCATGTTCTTACACATGCTCAGATTCCCCATCTGTCTTAGACCCCAGTGCCTCCGCCGACCGTTCATGTGTTCTCCGGGCTCTCTTCGACCGGAAGTGCGGTCACCTCGTCGGACGGCTTACCCATGCCATGTTCGTTGGCTGCTCTGAGACGCCAGGCCTGAGCCCCTTCGGTCTCAGACGTGGGGATGGAAACCCTGGTGTTGTTCACGTCGAAGTCGAGCTCTTCTTGCCATTTTTCGTCCCTGCGACCTTCGAGTACGTACTTGTCCGGCGGGCCGCCTGTGGTCGGTGCAACCCATGACAGGCGGGTTATCAAACCTTCCGTGGAAACGGAGAAGTCGATGGGTGGTCCGGGGCGCTTGTCGCGGCGGAACAAGCCGATCAGGAACAACCCGAAGCCTGTCCCGGACAGGAACCGCACCAGGCCGGCGGCGATCTTGGATCCGAATCCGGTCAGCCCCAGGCCAGCTGCCGCTACCAAACCCGCAGCTGTTGCGAGGACACCAGGGTTGGTAAGGAAGCTGCCGTCATCGTCGGAGCCAGGATCATTCGCGTCCAATGGGTCTGTCAGGTCAGCTACTTCCCTGCCGTCGCTGATCCCGTCTCCGTCGGTATCCGGGTTGGTGGGGTCAGTGCCCCTCTCTGCTTCTACGTCGTCGGTGAGGCCGTCACCATCGGTATCTCCTTCGCTCAGGGCGAGTTCCGTTTGGTCTTCAGTCGGAGCCGCTGTCGTCGGTGACGGTGCGGCCGTTGTCGGAGTCGCCGTTGTCGGTGCAGGAGGCGCTGTCGTCGCCGGTGGTGCCGTGGTCGCCGGTGGTGCCGTGGTCGCCGGTGGTGCCGTGGTCGCCGGTGGTGCCGTGGTCGCCG
>MPLU02251674.1_pt1 | contig 19755 bp, 18 predicted proteins | sample 1617381 | NCBI WGS metagenome assembly MPLU02 (sample SAMN05944801, study PRJNA350692) | marine metagenome | biome: marine; feature: ODZ; material: water; isolation source: 90 m water sample filtered on 0.2 um supor filter | place: Pacific Ocean | collected 2012-04-08 | depth 90m m
AGGTGCGACCCACAGCCCTACTCCGCTTGCCTCAGCGTGGGCGCGAAGCATCGCAATCGAGTCCCCATCACCACCGCCCACGTGCGCCAGCGACAGTCCTGTTCCCCGTAGCATGGACACTGCCTCCCATGTGCCCTTGGCCCAGGTGGCTCGACCGACGCTGACCACGTAGTCGCCCTCGGCGTCGGTGTACGGGTTCCTCCCGTCTCTCGACGGGTCGGCTGGGAACTCAGAGTAGTCCACGCAAGGCCACAGCACCCCTGCATCGATACCATAGACATCCTTGGCGCGCTGGGCCGAGAAGCTGGAGTTGCTGCTCACCATCGACCCAGGGCGCTCCACCAGGCCCCTAATCATCGTCTGATCGCGACGCCTAGCCCTCGAAAGTAAGGACTCGGTCAGAGTCAGGCTCCTCTTGGGTGTGCCGTCTACCAGCCTGTGGAGGGTGTCCTCGTACAGTCCCCTGTGTGGCTCCAGGAGATGGAGATGGGTCCTGAGCCCGCTAGGTACGTGATCCATCAGCGGCAGGCTGCCATCACCGCTCACCAGATGCAGGGCATCGGCCTCCGAGACCACCTCGGCCAGCCCTTCGCAGGAGGACCAGGCCTTCGAAGCAGTGCTGCGCCCGGTGTCGAGGACAGTGGACAGATGGCCCTTTGGCAGCTGCCACGGCTGGTCGGGGCCGATCACCCGAATCCCCTCGCGAATGCAGATCTCACTCAGTTCGGGAACCGGGTGGATTGTGGCCATGCGCACCGAGAACAACCTGTTTAAGGCCGGAAGCACCCTCATCAGGTCGCGCTCGCCGCCCCCCAAGGTCCCGAAGGTGCCCTTGGCCACAAGCAGTACCGGCTTGTCGGCTGCCTCCCCCATGCTAATCCCCCACGACTCTTCGATAGATCTCGAGCACGCTTTCAGTGACTGAAGGCCAGAGGTAGGACTGCGATGCTGCGATTCCCCCGCACCCCCATTCGGCCAGCCTGTCCGAGTCGGCCAGAGCCATCTCGGTCATGGCCGAAGCTAGTGAGGCTGGATCCCCCATTGGCATCGAGAGCCCGGAGCCAGCCTCGTCGACGAGCTCCCCAAGGCCGTTGACATCGGCCATCACGACCGGGGTGCCGGAGTTCATGGCCTCGAGCAGCACCGTTGGGAGCCCCTCGAACCTCGATGGGATGACGACCGCAGTCGCGTTCTCGTACAACCACCGCTTCTCGGCTTCCGAGACCAGTCCCAGAACCGAGATTGCATCCTTGCACTTGGCCTGCGCGTGGCATCCGTCCAACCAATCAGCCAACTCGCCCGTCCCAGCGATCGCTAGATCGAAGCCGGGGTCGCCATCGAACGAATCCATGGAATCCATCAGCACATCAACCCCCTTCTGCTCGCTGAGGCGACCGACAAAGGCCAACAGGGGCCTGCCTGGGTCCCTGCCTGAAAGCGCTACAGGTGCCGCGGCAGCATCCTCGACGGGTGAGAAACCGTTTGGAATCACATCGAGGCTGCCCTTGACGCCCTTGTTGCGCAGCAATCGCTCGAAGTGAGTAGTCAGGACTATCCTCGCCTCAGAGGCGTGCAGCGTTCTGCGTCCCTGCAAGGCCCACCTGACTCGTTTCAGCAGCCTACCCGCTGCAGTCCTCTTGACGTAGTCGTTGTGATAGGTTGTCACGACCGGCTTGCCTGCGCGTCGTGCCTTCGCCAGGGTCCTGCGAATCAGCATCGGCAGGGTGTCGTGAAGGTGGACTACGTCGACGTCACCGAGATCGAGGCCTCTGACCGAGACCACGGGGTCGACCCCCCCAAGCACGCGGCTGGGCGGGATGCGGATTACGTTGACACCTCCTCGTTTGAATCGCTTCTGATTGTGGGCAGGGACATCTGTGCACCAGACCGTCACCTCGTGCCCCCTGCGCACCAGTTCTCGACCGATTTGCTCTACGTGCTGATTGCCACCTCCTACGTGGGGCCAGTACCAGACGTGAACCAGCAGGACGTGCAGCGGGCGATGCGCTTCCATCAATCCCCGACCATGCTCCTCGTTTGAAAACACCCGTACCCCTGAACAGTGCCAGCATCCTCGTTTTTAGTCCGAAAGCCTGCTCTCCGCCCATGATCAGACGCGCAGTCCTGGCTGGGAGCCCGGCAACGGGCTCGGTCACCGGCTACAATGCCAACCACGCAGTGTTGGAGCGCCTGCTCGACAAGGCCCGGGTACCGGGGTGGACCAAGGCGACCGTGGTGGAGGGCGGTGAGGGCTCGCGCGCCCATTCCAGGAAGGTGGCAGGTGCCGCCACGGACGTGAAGGCGGACCTGCTACACATCACCAACCAGCATCATGCGCATCTAGTCCCGAGGGCGTCGGACGTGCCAGTCGTGGTATCGGTCCACGACCTGTTCGACTTCCGACCGAGGTCGATGGAGGCGGGAGATGTCGCAGTACCCCTGGGTGATAGGAACCCGTCCACTACCCGAGCCGAGGAGATTCATGGCACTAGGGTGGGAATGGGGCGTGCCGACCTGCTGCTCTGTGCCTCGGAGATGACCCTAGCTGACGCTGAGTCACTATTCCCAGACACACGGGCAGTCGTGGTCAGGGACTCGATCGACGAGGAGCACTGGGACCCGATTGCCAACCAGCGGCCGAGGGAGCTGCTGGGGGGGCACGACGAGGAGGGCAAGTGCCTGATTGTCTCGGTCGGCGGGCAGGACCCACGATGGCGCAACCAGTTCGTCAGCAGAGTGATGGGCATGATACCAGAGGAGGTTAGTCGGGACATCCACCTCATTCGCATAGGGGTCGAGATGCTCGATCGAGAGCAGATCGCGGCGGCCTACCAGAATGCCGAGGCCATGCTCTACCCAGGTGTCTCGGTCGGCTTTCACTGCCCCCCCGCCGAGGCGATGGCCGCCGGTTGCCCCGTTCTCGCCTCCGACCTGCCGACCCACGACGAGCTACTGCCCGCCGATTGCCTGCTGCCGGCCACCGACCCCGACGCATGGGTCTCGGAGATAGTTGCTATCCACTCCGACTGGAGGCGCGCCGGAGGCGTCTTGCGGCACGTGGACGAGCGGCTCGTAGCCCACGCGGCTTCTACCTCTGGCAGGAATGCGCACGGCGAAGTCCTGGGAAGGGCCTACGATTCGTGCTTCGCGGATAACTGAGGGTCACCTTCATGGAACCCTCAAATATGAAAATCCAGAGTTATGGTATGATGGAAACCCCCGATGTGACCACTACCAAGACCCGGCGTCATGACATCGATTGGCTCCGCGTAATCCTGTTCGGGCTTCTCATCCCCTTCCACGTCGCTATCGGGGTGTACTGGTCGACATACGGGGAAGAGATCAACCCCAATATCGTCGATGAGATCAATCCGAATTTTTCCGATCTGAGCGATGAGGAGAAGTCGGAATTCGTTGAGCAAGGAAACGACTACACCACCGAGTCGGTTGACTTCACAAGCATGATCCTGCACTGGATGCACCAGTGGAGGCTAGCTGGGCTGTTCATGATCTCTGGGATGGGGACCGCCTTCGCCTTCCGTCGCCGGACGTGGGGGGTATTCCTCAAGGAGAGAGTCACACGGCTGATTGTGCCGATGTTCTTCGGGGCATGGACGATGGGCTTCGCTGGCTCCGTCATCCTCGGTAATGAGGACATGAGCCCATCGGGCCTCACCCTCGGGTTCCTGTTCGGAATCATCTGGAGGTCTCTGGTATTCTGGGTTCCGATATTCGGCAAGCTAATCGCACTGGGTCACCTTTGGTTCCTGTGGAACCTGTTCCAGTACTCCGTCCTGCTGACTCCCGTCTTCCACGTGGTGAGGAACGATCCGGACGGCCGGCTGGCACGGTTCCTCAGGGCCTCTTTCAAACTCCGCGGGGGAATTGGTGTGTTCGTGCTACTTCCGCTCGTCCTGAGCCTCACTGAGGTGCTGTTCAAGCCCTGGTTCCCAGGCTTCATCGGCGTGGGTTACGAGTGGTTCTGGTTCCTCGTCTTCTTCGCCTTCGGCTACATGTGCATAACTGCCAAGGACGAGTACTACGAATTCATCGAGGGTCGCAGGACAGCGATAACTGTCATGACCCTACTATGGACGGTTGCCTTTGTCTGGTTGCGTCTCGAGCAGCATCATACCGGCATCCCCTACGTCGATGGGGGGTGGCTGGAGAACGAGATAATCCACAACAGGATGACCATTCTCGCCTGCGTGATTCACAGCTTCCACGCTTGGTTCTGGTGCCTGGCCGTTTTCTCATGGGGCGCCCACCTGCTCGACAAGCCGAGCCAGAATCTAGCCTATCTCAACCAAGGGGTCTACCCGTTCTACATCGTCCACATGCCCCTTACTTTCTCGGGACTCAGGGTTGCGACAGAGCTCGGCCTCCGGGACTATCCTGCTGTGATCCTCGGCACTGCATTTGTGGTACTAACCTGCTGGGCCTTCTTCGAGGGCGTGCGACGGACTAAGGCCACGAGGTTCCTGTTCGGCATCAAAGAGGTGCAGAAGACCCGTCCGCAGAGTCCTATTACATGTGGGGAATAAGTGCATATACGGAACCTAGGTCGGACGGGCATGCTCAGGGTCACGAATCTAAGGAAGGGTTTCGGCTCGGGCCGTCGTAGGCTCGAGGTCCTGAAAGGAGTCAACCTCGAGTTAGCGCCCGGCGAGCTAGTCAGCATGATGGGACCCAGCGGATGCGGCAAGTCGACCCTGCTCAATGTGATCGGGGGATTGCTCGAAGCAGACTCCGGGACAATTTCCCTGGGGGAGTTCAGCTATGGTACCAGGCCGCCCAACAGGGTCGTGGACGTCCGCCGAAGAGGTGTGGGCTGGATCTTCCAGGACTTCCACCTTCTCGACCGGCTGAGCGCATTGGACAACGTGACCTTCGCGCTGGAGCTGTCGGGAGTCAGGTCCTCTCTGGCAGAGGAGCAGGCGCGCGCCGCTCTGGCCAAGGTCGGATTGGAGGACCGGATGGGCTTCATCCCGGACCAGCTTTCCGGGGGGCAGAGGCAGAGGGTGGCAGTCGCCAGGGCGATAGCCGGCTCGAGGCCCCTCCTTCTGGCCGACGAGCCCACCGGAAATCTCGACATCAAGAGCGGCGAGGGGGTCATCGATCTGTTTCACCAGCTATGCGACGAGGAGGGTATGTCGGTCCTGATGGTGACTCACGACCCCGGGCTGGCCTCCATGGCCGATAGGATGCTGCTGCTGAAGGACGGGGTCACGGCCGCATCGGACATTCGCTCGGCGTGGGGCGAGGACGCGGGGGTGGGCGAATGAGATATCGTGACCTCAGGTTTATTCTGGCAATAGTGACTTTCCCATTCTATCTGTTTTCCGAGTTCTTGTACTTATTTGGCATAGACATCGAGAAGGGTGGCCACAGGAGGGAGAGGAGCGAGAAACTCCCCCTGAAGGTCCGTTTGCTTTCGCTGCCTGACAACCTGATGATGGCTGGAAAGAGCGCATGGCGCGGCCGTGAGAGAGTCCTAGCGGTTTTCGCAGGCGTATTCATGGCCTCCTTGGTAATCACGACCGTGCTGGCCTATGCCGTGGGCCTCTCTGGGGCGTTCTTGCAGTACTCCCTGCAGGAGTCGGTTTTCGATGCCAAGGTCGACTTCGCCGACGATCCGGGCCCCGACTCCGAAGGACGGACCAACGACTCGGCCCTCTGGGAATCTCTGTGCGACGATTTCGTCTCGATGGACGAGTTCACCGACTGCGGAATCGTCTACGGTCGCCAGGGCATCAGGGTGAGCGGCTTCTTCGATGACGGATTCGTAGTCCCCCAGCCCCTGAACGTCGTCTCCGTCGAGGGGCCGACGGGTAACTGGGCGAACGTGAGCTGGGACTACAGCGAAGCTCTGAACTGGGGACCTGCGATAAACGGGGAAAGGCCAATCAGATTCTACGGGGACGGGATCTGGGACGGGGAGTTCGGCGAGAGGCACTCGGTAATAGGCGACTCATCGAGGCTTATCTACGGCAACTGGCCCGCAAGCGCGGCAGAAGCGGCCTCGAAGGGAGCGGTTGTGCTCCCATCCATGATAGCGAGCGAGGCCGGCGTGTCTGTCAACGACACCATCTCCTCACTGACCTTCACCTACGTGACCGATCACCTTAGCGGCGTGAATGTCGCCCAAGGGTTCGACAACTGTACTGGTACCGAGAAGTACAACCCGGGCGAAGGCGTCCCCTTCGTCCATTGCGTGGTCAACATGACCGTGGAAGGGCCGATGACGGTCGTGGCCGTTTACCAGGAGGGGGCCCCAACGAACCCGACCCTGCTGTACCATCCGCTAATGGTCTCCGACTCGGTCCTGAGCGACGAGCAGAAACTGATTCTCATGGACAGTGATCATGGGTACCTCGGACTGGCGGTGGACAGGAACGCGTTGCCCACCTCATCCACCAGCGCAGCCACTGACTGGCTCGTCGATCTGAAGGAGAGTGTGGAGAGTGGGAACTACACCAGCCCGAATCATCTTGGGGCCTATGTGCTGGTCGAGTACAATGACATGATCTCAGGCACGATCACATTCCTGAACATCTTCCTGGGAATTATCCAGGTCTTCGACTACATCCTCATGATTCCCATCGTCATACTCTCGTTCTCCGTCCTGATCTACGGACTGGTCCTCTCACTGGAGCAGCGCAAGAGGGAGGTATCGATTCACAGGGTGATAGGGGGGACAAAGAGCAACCTGTCTGGCATGATAATGCTCGAGATCTCCGTGATCAGCCTCTTCGCCTGGCTCACCGGCTACCTGCTAGCGCTTGCTGGGGTGCCCATCGTATTGGCCGCAGTCGGTTTCATGTCCTTCAAGAGCAACGTCTTCGACGTCACGCCCACGCTCAGCTTCTGGTCGACCTTCGCCGTCATCCTGTTCACTGTCGGGCTGGCTCTCCTATTCGGTAGGGCCCGGACAAACGAGTTCCTCAGCATCGAGATCGACGAGGGAGTGAGGAGGGTCTCCCAGACGCGGAAGCCGAGGTATTGGCTCCACACCTTGGTTTTCCTCATTGGGCTGATGTCTTACATCGAGAGCTGGATACAGGGCAGGGGCGGAGTGGGTAGCATAGGCTCCACCGGGCTGGTGCGCAACTTCGTTCTCAACGCGCTCCTCCTGCTCTTCGGCCCCTTCTTCCTGTGGGTCGGGGGGGCACTTGTGCTTGGCAGGATCGGCGCGGCAGGGCCGAGGTTCATGACCCTGCTATTCTCATGGTCACCCGTAGTCTCAGACATCCGCAGGGGCCTGAAGGGATCCGGGTCCAGCGAGTCGGTCAACCGCCTGGCTGTCATCATGCTGCTCACTCTGTCGATAGTCACCCTGGCTGCCGTGCAGGGCTATACTGGAACCGTGGTGGACGAGCGTACCACCTCGGCGCAGAACGGCGCCGACATCCAAGTTCAGTTCGACTCCGCGGTGACAGAGCAGCAGGCTAGAGCGGAGGTTCTGCAGGCGATTCAACGAGCGGGTGACTCCGACATCACGGAGATCGGGTCCCTCACCTCGGTGGCTGACATCTTCACCAACCCCAAGGGGGAAAGCACCTTGTTTCGCACGTGGGTGCTCTTCGATGACCACGAGCAGGCCCTGATATGGGACAGCCAGGCAGTCCCGGGGGATGATATCGGCGGAACGGTCTCTGGCTGGAAGGCTGGTGGGTTCACTGCTGGCGATGGGGCTAGGGGGACTGACCCGATCAGCGACATGGGGACGGGGGACTCTCTCAAGATCGAGTACACCGAGTACGGCTTCGGGGGCCTCGACGCAGAACTCAACCCCATCATCACCACCACCGTGACCGAGTCGACGGTCTCGTACATGGGCCGGCACCAGTGGGTCCCCGGACTCTCCTCCAGCGAGGCCGAGCAGGCCATCGTGATAGGCGAGGCGACCTACCGAGAACTGGTCGGAGACACGTCAGCCGACTCGTTCTCATCCGCACGCTGGTTCTTCGAGCTGTGCGACCAGAGCGATGGTGATTGCGCCGACGCCCTGAGGCTCGTCAGCGCTGAGATAACCAACGGAAACGGAATCTCCGCTGTCAGCGACTGGCCATCGGTCCACTCGGAGAACGAGAGGAACGGAGGCCTGATCTTCGGAACGCCCGGGCTGCTAAGCATGCAGTTCGTCGTCGCCTCGCTGGCATCGGTCGCATCGGCCTTCGTGTTCCTATCCCTGGTCCTGACCCAGCGCAAGAAGGAGCTGGCCATTTTGCAGGCAATAGGCGCCAGCCCCAATCAGGTCATCAGGCTGGTGCTCTTCGAGATAATGTCAATACTCCTAGTCAGCATGGGCTTGGGAGTCGTGCTGGGGCTGGCGATTGCCGAGTCCTTCAACGGCTTCTTCGGCATCTTCGGCTTCATCTTCCAGCTTTTCCTAGGCGCCGGCGTCCCCATCGATAGGGAACTGGTGTGGCCTTGGTTCGAGCTAGCGATCGTCAACACCTCGGTGCTCGTAGCGGTGGTAGTGGCCCTGCTTTACACAACGCGCAGGGCACTGCAGGCCGACTTGGCTGTGGTTCTGAAGGGGGAGTGAGGATGACTGGTTTGAGAGATGAGGTCATGGAGGTGTTCGGAGCCAAGAGGGAGATCCTCAGGGCCGACTCGCTGTATCACATCTACGAGAGCGCGGCCATCGATGGCAACGTCGTGGCGCTCAGGGGGCTAAATGTGGGGATTTACGAGGGCGAGGCGGTAGCTGTCGTGGGTCCTTCGGGCTCGGGCAAGTCGACCCTGCTGAAATGCCTGGGTGGGCTGATGAAGCCGTCCTCGGGAAACGTCTCCCTGGGGGGGAAGGCCATGGTCAGGCTGACTGGGAGCGAATTGGTCGAACTCAGGCAGAAGACGGTGTCGTTCATCTTCCAGGACTCCAACCTGCTGACTCACATGAACGCCATCGAAAACGTCGCACAGCCGCTACGCCACCAGGGCGTGCTTCCTGGCCCTGCTAGGAGGAAGGCGCAGGCCCTACTCGACAGGCTCGGAATGGGAGAGCGCTCCTACGGTTTGCCCGAGGAACTATCCGGCGGCGAGCAGCAGAGGGTGGCAATCGCACGCGCCCTGATCACCGAGCCCAAGCTGATACTCGCCGACGAGCCCACGGGCTCGTTGGACCCAATCACCAGCAGGGAGGTCTTGGAACTGTTCGCCAAGTTGCACGAGGAGGATCGCGTGGCCTTCATGCTGGTCACCCACAGCCGCGAAGTCGCCTCCTTCTGCGACCGCTCCCTCGAGTTGCGCGAGGGCAGGTTCGTCGCCCAGCACGGGGAGGATGTGGACATCGGTGACCTCTCAGGAAGCCGCGAGCTGATCATCGACGACACGGGTACCCTGACCCTTCCCCCGGACATCCTCACCCAGATCGGTGGGCCAGGCCGGTTCGAGCTGCCCGAGGTCACGAGGGACTCGCTGAACCTCGAGAGGGTGTCAGAGGAGAAGATAGACCTCGGGGAGGTCGGCAAGCTCACACTAGCCAGCACCTGCCCGGCCTGCTTCCACCAGTACGGCGACAGCGTCGAGCAGCAGTGCCCGGAGTGCGGGTCCAGCAGGCCGATGGTTCAGGCCTGAGGCAGCGCGATCTGCTGGGGCTTGGCGATTCCGAGGTCAGCGGGCAGATCGCGTACCTTCTCGGGCAGATCGATCGGGACCATCTCACACCCGATGAGCGCCACGCGGCTCTCGCTGCGCTCGGAAAGCACCTCGCGGCCGACCAAGGGGGCGAGGCGCTGGGAGAAGTCGAGGACGTCCTGATGGCTCGGCATGTTCTCGATGGAGAGGTTGTAGCGGCTCTTGCCCACGTACACGTAGCCCTTGGCCTCGATGAAGTCGGGGTCGGCGATGTTATCGAGGCGGGCGTAGTCCTCGTGATGGCCCAGCGACTCGCCCTTGATCAGGGTGTGGCGGCACACGGTGCGGGTGTCGAGGCTGGGCAGCAGCTCGAGGGTCTGTTCGAGCTTGTGGAAGGCAGCACGGTCGAACTTCGGCTTGCAGATCCGATTGAAGATCTCCTTGTTCGGGGCGTCCACGCTCACGTACAGCTGCGTGGGCAGGGGGTCGAGGTTCTCAATCACCTTGGGAAGGCTCCCATTGGTGACTAGGAAGGTGCTGGTGCCGTGCTGGTGGCAGACATCCAGGAACTCGGCTAGCCTCGAATAGAGCGTGGGCTCTCCATTCAGGGAGATGGCCACGTGCTTGGGATTCTGGGCATCCAGCCACTTCTCCCGGTCGGCCTCGGGGTTTCCCCCGTATCCCGTCAGCAGGCGCCTGTGGGCCCTGACCGACTCGAGGTAGAGCTTGTACGGGTCGTCATCGATCTTGGTGATCACCCCTGCGGGGGGTTCCCTCCAGCAGTAGGTGCACGCGAGGTTGCAGGTGTCCACGTTGGGCGCCATCTGCATGCAGCCGTGGCTCTCGATGCCGTAGAAGGTGCCCTTGTAGCAGGAACGGTCATTGGTCAGGGACTGCTTGGTCCAGTGGCAGACCTTGACGCCACCGTGCTCGCCCACGAGATGGTACTTCTGCTTGGCAAGGCGATTGGCGATTTCCGGCTCAATCCGAGTGACTGGGCTCTGCACGTGCCTGCCTCGATTCTGCTGGAAGTCCCCGGTTTCTTCAACGCTTCCTTATACAAAAGGCGCCATTCCCCGCCGATGTCGCGTGTGGAAGCGATATGCATCGCCCTCCTCCTCGCCTCCGCACCCCTTGCAGGATGCCTGTCCTCGGGGCCAGGGGAGGAGGCCCTGATTCCATCTGCGGACATGGCAATTTCGCCCACCCCGCTCGTCGGCGCCCAGTTGCAGTCGGTGGAGTTCACAGCAGACAGCCCCATGTCCATCCACGTCCCCTACTTCGTCCTGGGCGAAGACGGGCTATTCACCAACGGAACCACCCTGCAGTTCCCCGAAGCAGGCACGCAGACCATCGAGATGATCGCCCCCTCGAACTTCCACTCCATCTTCGTCCTCCTCGGCGAGGCCGGCCGCGAGAGCTGGCAGGTCCGGCCTTCGAACCATTCCTGGGGAGAGTGGTTCGCGTCCGAGAGGTTCCAGAACTCCCCCTACTCGTGGGTCGAGCACCCAGTAGTCAGGGAGAACCGCACGGGTTTCTCCGTCGAGGAGGGGGGGCTGCACGGCACCGGCCTAATCGACGGGCTGGCCGTATTCGAGTGGATGGAGGTCTTCGCGGACCCCGATTCGGGATACAACGACCGCTGGGGCCCCTTCACGCTGTACGACCCTGCGTACGAGCGGGCGGCGTCGTTCATGCAGAATGAGCTTCAGGCAATGGGCTACGACGCCCAGGTGCACCGCTACTGGATCTCCGACTTCTCATACGCCGTCAACGTATGCGGCTACAAGACTGGCACCGTGCTGCCCGACGAGTGGCTGGTCATCGGGGCGCACCTCGACATCGCCGAGGCGGGAAGCCCGCCGGGAGGCGGGACCCACATCGGGGCGCACGACAACGGAGCCGGAGTCGCCCTGATGCTGGAGGCTGGTTCGGCCCTCGCTCAGTTCGACCACCGCAGGACGATCGCGGTCTGCTTCTGGAGCAACGAGGAGAACGGGTACGACGGGGTCGACAGCTGGATTGACAACATCCCCACCGGAGTCACTGTCTCGAACTACCTGAACGCCGACGCGGTGGGGACCAACTGGCCGGGCTACTACACGCTGGTAGTCGACTGCATACCCAACCACGACGACGAGAAGATCGGCGACCAGTGGGAGATGATCCGCATGCTCGAGTGGATGGGGTCCCAGAACAACAACATCTCGGACGCACTGCAGCTTGGAAGGGAGATATTCCACACGGAGGGCTACCCCTCGATGAAGGACGTGGACTCCTCAGACCAGAAGAGGCAGTCTATCTCAGTTCACGACAGCGACAGGGGGCGCTCGGACTACGAGCGGATCGCCGACCAGCTCGGAGTGGTCAGCGTTGACTGGGGCAGCCTGACCGGGGGTTCCGACTGCTACCACGGGGCCTGTGACACGCTGAACACCATGGTCGACATGATGGTGACGGACAACGCGACCGGGCAGCAGAACCTCGCCGAATCGTTCGATCTGATATCGTGGTGGGTCTTCACTGCGGCCCTAGCCCTAGACGAGACACCGATCTACGACGAGTCCTAGCCGTACCTGACGCCGGTCCCGTAGGCGAAGACCTCGACGGCCCTGACTCCCTTTTTCTGGCTAGCCGGGGTCATCTCGGCAGTGTCCAGCCTGACGTTGAGAACCTCTTCCCAGCCATCGGCCAGCGCCTGCTCCCTGAGTCTCTGCTGGGCCTCCGCCCTAGCCGCTGCCACAACCTTGTGGAGGATGTCGATCCGGCCTCCCACCAGATTACCGAACCAAGCGATCATCAGGTGCCAGTGGCTGGGCCCGAACACGACGCTGGCATAAACAAGGCCCGATTCCGCGGCACCGGACCTATGCTCCCCGCGGAGGGTCGATAGCGGGTCCCTCCCGAACTCGGACAGGCTCGCAGCCTCCCTCTCGGTCAGTTTCACTATCCTCTTGTCCAGATTTCTGCCACTGAACAAGGCAGCCCAGAGGAACATCAGCGGATAACCGATCGCCCAGAGAATGCCGAATATTGTGAAGAGTCCCGCAATGAGTAGGAGGGGACCCCAGCAAATTACGCTTGCATCAACCATGAGCCGACCTCGCCTACTCGACCTTCACTGCAGTTCCGTATGCGAACAGCTCTGCGGCACCGGCCGTGACCGCGCTGGTCGCGAACCTGACGTTCACCACCGCGTTGGCGCCCCTCGCCAAGGCGTCCGCCACCATTCTCCCGATCGCCTCGGACCTCGACTCCTCGAGCAGTTCCGTGTAGGCCTTCAGCTCGCCTCCCCCTATGTTCTTGAAGAAGGCGCCTATATCCTTCCCGACGTGCTTGGCCCTAACCGTGGAGCCACCAACGACTCCCAAGTTCTGAGTTATGACCTTCCCAGCAATCGTCTCCGTGTTCACAACGATTATTCCTTCCACTATATGCTGCATGACGGGACGTTCCCGTTGCAGACTTTCAAGTTTCAGGAGGCGTGTTCTGGTGGAACCCGGAGGGAATCTCGATGGCGGTGGGGGGCTTGGACTGGTGGGTGATCAGTGTGAGCACAGCGGCTAGAAGCAGCTCGCAGAAGATCGTCCCACCGTAGGTGGCGACAGCCTCGAAGGTAGCGACCCATGACGGGACCTCCTCCAACTGATGCAGGTAGGAGACCTTCGTGTACTCTCTTACGAAGAAAAGACCGCTGAAGGCATGAAGCCCGAGCCAGGCCCAAGCCAGTTTCAGCCCCATGTCGCGGTCGTTTCCCCACATCACCAAGACGGTGGGGAAGGTGAACAGGAAGATCAGGGCACTGAGGGCGGCGCCGATGTTCCACATCCTGGATTCGGAGTAGGCGTGCATGATTTCCAGAATCGTATCGTACTCCTCGCATTCAATCGTGCCCTCGGCATCGTCGCAAACCTCATCCCTGCCGTTTACCATCGACTCGTAGGACACCTCCAGGACGATTCCCGAACCGAATAGGACAATTGCGTTAATCACCGACCCGATGCCGATGATTCCGATGAATATTGCACCGCCCTTCAGCCACCAGGGCGAGGGGGCCACGGGCCTCACGGGGGTGGTGTAAAAGGAGTCGTCCACAGACAGGCGAGTGCCTCTTCACGGATTAAACGAACGTCAGTCTGAACTATCGACCCTGACTCGGCTCTCAGACCTGTCCTCGCCATGTATGGCCTGTCTGGATGGATTCACAATATACCCACGCCTGAGGAAGGACCTTCCGAGGATCAAGCGGTGCCTCATGCTGGACCTGTCCGCGAGGCAGATCTCTATGTCGTGGTCGTGGCCGCCCCCGAACTCCAAGTCGGTGCGGATGGTGGGCCTGAGCGTCTCGTGCCCCGATGTCGGGCGCACGCGCCGCCAGCCCTCCAGAGGGCGCTCGATGACTGGACCCCCCTCCTCGAGATTGAATCGGACCCGGGTCTCGATATCACCCTCGATGATCTCGATATTCGCCGCGTGGAGGGTCGAGCTCCAAGCGCCCGTGTCGATCTTGGCCAAGATGGTGAAGGGGTACAGGTCGGGCAACCGACAGTACTCGCGCCATCCCACTATTGTCGGCTTCATCTCAGCACCGATTAACCGGTGTAATACTCCCTCTTGAATCCAGCGGAATGATCGATTGAGAATGCGATCGGAAACCCTTGAAGGAAACGCAGATAAACGACCCACAACGCGTATCCCTAATGGCGCAAGGGGAGATCGATTTCGCGCTGACTTTCGATGACGTCCTGCTCCTGCCGGCAGAGTCCGCAGTGATGCCTGCGGAAGTCGACCTCTCGACCAGACTGACCACTGGAATTTCGCTCAACGCACCCATCGTCTCGGCAGCGATGGACACGGTCACCGAGGCCGAGATGGCCATCGCCATGGCACAGTCGGGCGGCATGGGATTCATCCACCGAAACATGAGCATCGAGGACCAGGCCGTCGAGGTCGACAAGGTCAAGCGATTCGAGTCCGGGCTGGTTCTCGAACCAGTCACGGTAAGCCCCGAGATGACGGTCGGGGAGCTCAGGGGGCTCAAGTCCCAGTACGGGTTCTCCGGCTTTCCGGTCATCAACGGCTCGGGGGGGATCGTCGGGATGGTCACCAATCGTGATATCAGGTTCGTCGAGGATCCCAGTGAGCAGATCGCCGAGGTGATGACCACCGAGTTGGTCACCGTTCCAGAGCACGTCGACCTAGAGGACGCCAAGAGGCTGCTTCACAAGCACAGGATCGAGAAGCTGGTGGTGGTCGACTCGGACGGGGGCTTCTCCGGCCTGATCACCGTTCGCGACATAAACCGCAGCCGCGACAACCCGCTCTCCTGCAAGGACGACCGCGGGCGCCTGAGGGTCGCTGCAGCGACTGGGACGGGGGAAGCCGGGATCATGCGCGCACTGGCGATGTTCGAGGCCGGCGCAGACGCAGTCGCCGTCGACACCGCTCACGGCCACTCCCATGGGGTGCTGGACACCGTTCGCGCTATTCGCGAGCAGACCGGCCCTGACCACCAGATCATTGCCGGTAACGTGGCGACCGCTCAGGCCGCAGAGGCCCTGATCGAGTGTGGGGCCAACGGCATCAAGGTCGGTGTCGGGCCAGGCAGCATATGCACCACTCGCATCGTCTCAGGCGTAGGCGTCCCACAACTGACAGCGGTGATGGCGGCCGTCGACTCCTGCTCAAAGCACGATGTCCCGGTGATAGCCGATGGCGGCATCAAGTACAGCGGCGACATCGCCAAGGCAATCGCGTCGGGCGCTGACTGCGTGATGGTGGGATCGCTTCTGGCGGGGACCGACGAGTCACCCGGCGAGACCATCCTGTACCAGGGCCGCTCGTACAAGCAGTACCGGGGCATGGGCTCGCTGGGTGCCATGAGCAAGGGCTCGCAGGACCGCTACTTCCAGTCAGAGCAAGGCGATACCCGCAAGTACGTGCCCGAGGGCATCGAGGGCAGGGTGCCGGCTAGGGGGCCCGTCGACAACGTGCTGTACCAGCTGATGGGCGGGCTGCGCTCGAGCATGGGCTACACCGGCAACGGCACGATCGCGGACATGAAGGGAAACTGCAGGTTCGTCAGGATCTCCAATGCCGGCCTCACCGAGAGCCACGTGCACGACGTCGAGATCACCCGCGAGGCGCCCAACTACCGACGCCTGCGCTGAGTGTGATTCATAGCGCGGCCCCAGCCTGGCCCGCGCATGGAGCAGATTGTGCTCGGGGGGGGATGCTTCTGGTGCGTCGAGGGCGCGCTGCTGGGCCTGAGGGGCGTGACCGAGGTGACTCCCGGTTACTCCGGCGGCCACGTCAAGGACCCGACCTACGAGCAGGTCTGCGGCAAGCGCACCGGGCATGCCGAGGTCGTACGGGCCAGCTTCGACTCGGAGCAGATTGCGAGGCGCACCCTGCTTGAGATATTCTTCACCTGCCACGACCCTACCCAGCTGAACAGGCAGGGCAACGACATCGGGCCCCAGTACCGCAGCATCGTGCTATACGCCGACCACGGCCAACGAGAGGAGGCGATGGATGTGATGGAGGGCCTAAGCGAGCACTTCGATGACCCCATCGTGACCGAGGTCGAGCCGCTCGGGGACTTCTGGGTGGCCGAGGACTACCACCACGACTACTTTGCGAGGAACGGGGCCACGAATCCCTACTGTAACGCGGTGGTAGCGCCGAAAATTGCTAAGGTTAGGGCCAAATACGCCGAACTGTATGAGTGAGCCACCCCAACTCCCCCCGATCTGGAACCGGCTGATGAGGGACAGACTCCCCGAGAACGCCTAGTTGCACGCATGTCACGAGGGCAATATTCAACAATCCCACGAGCGCGAAAGCGACCGTGGTTCCAGAGGCAGGCCAACGTGAGGTGGGACATAGTGACAACTCCCTCGGTCTGCAGGTCGCCATCACCTCGTTCAACACGGGCAACATTTTGTTCCGGGGCCTAGAGCTGTCCGACCCGCCCGACATGATCGTCGTGGCCGGGCTGGCGATCCTAGCCAGCGCCCTGCCCTTCCAAGCCGGCTTCTTCCTGATAGATGCTTACCTCAAGGACTTCGACCACGTCGACGACGTCGAGTACATCATGCTGCTCAGGCTGTCCATGATCTGCCAGATTGTCAGCTACCTCAGCCTGAGCGCCATCGTCCTGCTGATGTGGAACACCCACCAGGCGATCGGGATGGCCTTCCTCGGATCGGTCATCATCGCCCTAGTCCTGATTAGGACGGCGATGACGACTGCGGACCGACTGGCGCAGATCTGAGCGGCCCGGGGTCGAAAGGTTAGAGGGCCGCTGCCGGAGCGAGGGCCATGGCACCAGCATGGCTAACCAGAATAATACAGATATCGCTCGGACTGCACGGGGTCCTGCACGTGGTCGAACTGGCCACGGCTCTGTACGAGACCGCTTTCATTACCGCGACCCTAGCCGCCTTCGGCACGATGACGATGCTTCTCGGGGCCGCGCTGCTCGAGCCCGAGCAGAGGGCCCATCACCACTGAGGGGGAATCAGGGGGCCTTCCCATTCCGGTGCTGAACATCGCCCTAGTCTCCTCGGAGGGCCTAGCCCGGCGCCTGGGCAAGCGCGGTGATGCGAGGGACGTGGAGTCCTACGTCCACAAGGAGGAGCGCGGGGGGCAGGCCCGGACCCTGTCCTTCCTGCGACCGCTTCGCTACCCCGAGAGGCTGCGCCCGCTTCTCAGCGTGCTCGACGTGGCCCGAACCGGCATCGTCGAGATCCAGAGGGTGGATGCGGCGCTGGGGGAGTCGCTGGTCGCCTTCGGATGCGCCGGCATCTCCAGCGGCCACGCCGTCATCGCTCCCGAGGAGGGGGGCTGGGTCGATGCCGATCAGGTGAGGCTCGTGCTAGAGCAAGCCGGCCTGGGCGATTGGTCCGTGCACGAGGGTGAGCTCGACGAGCACGCCCTCAGGGAGTCGCTGTACGAGCTCCAGTCCTCGACCGCCGACGAGCGCGCGACCCTCGAGGCAGCCCCGCTGGTGCTGCCTGTGGACCAGCACTTCAACGTCAAGGGCGTAGGACTGGTCGCCATCGGCTACGTCCAGTCGGGCACCGTCTCCAAGCACGATGACATCGAGGTGCTGCCGGCCGGTGACTCCGGCGTGGCCCGCAGCCTGCAGGTCATGGACGACGACGTCGGCTCCGCCCTCGCCGGCGACCGGGTCGGCGTGGCGCTGCGCGGCCTGCGCGAGGAGGTGCTGCACCGCGGGTGCATGCTGACCCACCCGGGCTCGGGGGCGCTGTCCCGCCACGACGCGTCCAGCATCTCGCTCGAGCGCGCCCCCTTCCAGAGGCGCGAATTGGCTGAAGGCGACGTGGTCCACGCGGCCACCGACCTGCAGTTCGTCGTCGGGAGGGTGACCGAGGCCAGCGGGACCGACCTCTCCGTGGCCTGGGACGCCCCCCTGTGGCTGCGCGCCGACGGCAGCTCGCGCATCGTGATCGCCCAGCTGGACGCAGGGCCGATGCGCGTCATGGGCGTGGCACGCAGCATTCATCCCGTCGGCTAGCCACTGGGGGGCGGGGAGCCCTTGCAGGAGACCGGACGCTACTTCGTCGCCATCGACCCCGGGCCCGGGGTCCTGGGCGCTCTGGGCGAGGCCCAGGAGGAGCTCCGCGAGTCCGGCGGCCCGCCGATTCGCTGGACGCGCCCCGAGGCCATGCACCTGACGCTCAAGTTCCTCGGCGGCAACGTTGCGCGCAGCGCGGCCGAGGGGGCCGTGGCGGCGATGGGCCCCGCGCTGGCAGGCTCGGCCCCCTTCGAGCTCGAGGTGCGCGGGCTGGGCGCGTTCCCCTCGCCCAAGCGGGCCCGCGTGCTGTGGGCGGGCGCCGAGGACCCGAGCGGGGCCCTCTCCGCGCTGCAGTCGTCCATAGAGTCGGAGACGGCCGGCCTAGGCCCTCCCACCAGAGAGTTCCACGCCCACGTGACCCTGGGACGCCTTCGTGACCGCAGGGGGAGGGCGGACCTCTCGGGGCTGATCGAGCCGATGGCCGAGCGCTCGTTCGGGACCGTGGACGTCCGCGAGGCGGTGCTCTACCGCTCCGAGCTGACCCCGCAGGGCCCGAGGTACGAGGCCGTGGCCAGAGAACCGCTCTGACGCGCCTGCGGCTGGGAGACGTTCTTGGCACCCACCGCGCCTCGGCAATCGAGGCAAATGGGACTCGCTGACGAGCTGCTCGCGGACCGCAGGATGGCGGCTGCGGGCCTCGCCGTGGCAGCGGCCGCCATGGTGCTGCTCGCCCTGTGGGCCCCGGACGGGCTCGGCCTGGGCGGGGACGACGCCGGCTCGGGCCCGGGCGAGGCGCCCGCAGACCCGCCCTCGATGCCTGACCCGGCCGTCGTGGTCGACGACATCGAGGCGCTCGCGGACTTCGGCTACCGCAAGATCGACACGGTGGCCCACGCCAACGCCGGCGACTTCGTCCAGTTCCGCTTCGAGGACCTGGGCTACGCAGTCGAGGTCCAGAACTTCACCACCGCCGAGTGCGGCTACTGCCGCAACTACGTGGCCACCTACGAGGGCTCGGACCCGGACTCCTGGATCGTGGTGGGCAGCCACTACGACGCGATCTGCTACTCCCAGCAGGTCGTGATCGGCATCGAGTACCCGGGGTGCACCTCCCAGGGGGCATACGACGACGCCACCGGGGTGGCCTCGATGCTCGAGCTCGCCCGCCTGATGATGGAGTGGGGAGGGGTGCCGGAGCACACGTGGAAGTTCGCGGCCTGGGACTACGAGGAGTGGCAGGGCAGCGGCTCGGCCGAGGGCGGTGGCATGGGCAGCCTGCACTTCGTCGAGAGCCTGCCCGAGGGCGTCAGCATCGCCACCTACGTCAACCTCGACATGTTCGGGCTGAACTGGCCGGTCGAGACCCAGCTCGCCAGCCAGCTGAGCGGGTGCGACGAGGACTACTACCACCTGTACCTGTTCACCTCTCCCGTCGACGACTGGTCCTACTACACCGACAGGGGGCTCAACGTGACCGACGAGATGCGGGCGGAGGCCTCCGACCTGCAGTTCAGGCTGAACTCCGTGCTGCACAACGACCTGTCCTACCCGATGGAGTGGGTGGCCGTCCTCGACGACACCAAGGGCAACTCGGACCACTTCAACTTCATAATGCACGGGTGGCCGGCCAC
>MPLU02263505.1_pt1 | contig 19751 bp, 10 predicted proteins | sample 1617381 | NCBI WGS metagenome assembly MPLU02 (sample SAMN05944801, study PRJNA350692) | marine metagenome | biome: marine; feature: ODZ; material: water; isolation source: 90 m water sample filtered on 0.2 um supor filter | place: Pacific Ocean | collected 2012-04-08 | depth 90m m
ATTAGAAACTGGCTTGTTACTTTTATTTGTTTTATTATTATTTTTTTTCTTTTGTTTAAGAGCCGCCACTTCTTCTTTATTTTTTCGTTTGTCCTCTTCACTTTTAAAAGGAACAAAAGTTTTGTTTTGAGGACCTTGTATTGGAGCATCATTATTAGATGAAGAGGGCTTAGTGTCGTTATTTGCATTAGGAGCATATTTCCCACGTCTATTTAGTTTATCTTGCCCATCTTTCCACCATGAGGAAATGGATGTTAAGTTAGGGCTTGTCCTTGATTTAGTTCTTGGCATAGCTGTTTATTTTTTTAATTAATTTATTTTTTTATTTTTTGTAGAGGGTTTACCATTATTCCATCCCTGTTTTCCCATCAACTTTACTAGAGAGGTGGGTTTGATTGCTTTATTTAAACCATTAGTGGTTCCTTTTAAAAATTCTTTAATATTACTCATTTTATAAGTTTTAATTGTTAAGTGACTTGTCTCTCTACCTGATTAGCGGCTTTTTCCCAAGGTAGAGTTGGGTGCCCCTCTATATATTTCTTACCATTATAAACTACTTTTTTATCAGGGGTTCTTTTATAATGCTTATTACCATATCTTACCCAGCCTTTAGAATAATCTAATTTACCAGCTTGCATATCTTGTTTATGCTTATTTTCATGGGCTTCTACTTTTCTCCTTTTTTCAGGAGACAATCCCGGCGCTATCTCAATAGTGCCGTCTTTATGCGCTTTACCTAGAATTTTAACTTTACCCTCTTTTTTAAATAAAGGTTGTCCTTTGCTTAATCGTTTTTTAGCGTAAGCTTTCCTTTGCTCAGGACTCATTTGTTGGTAATCACGCATTCTACGTTGTTTAGGTGTTAGAAAACTATCTAATCGTTTCTTTGTTTTCTTTTGTTTAGTTCTTTGCTGGGCTTCATAGGTTGGTGAATAAAAATCCCATTCATTCCATCCTAATGTTTGAAATACTTTTTGCCAAGCTTCAGTTTCTTCATTAGCAATTGCTGATAAATTTTGAGCTTTTCTTATAACTCTATCCAATGGAACACCCACAAATGATGCTGCATTACCAGCTATTTCAAAAGTAGGGTTATTTATTGAAGGTTTAAGAGGATTTTCTTGTATTTCTTTATAGTTGTATTTATATATATTACCAATAGCTACAACATCTTTAAGTTTAGCGTTTAGAGGAGGAGATATAGATGTAGCTTCTAAAGCTAATTTATAAGCATTATCTATTCTACCCTTTTTTTGTATTTGTTCGCTACCTTCAGCAACCATTGAATATAATGCCGCTGTAATAGCGCCGGGATTACCCATACTCTTCATGTAAGATGTTAAAGCTCTTTCAATAATTAAAGCTTCTTTATCATCTAATAACGCTTTTCTTTTTTCTTCATCATCTTCCCAACCTACAGCAAATAAAGCGGATTGTAAAGCATTAAACATCATGGCTTGCCCAATACTATAATATAATACACTTTGTAAATCTGTTCTAACTTGGTTCATACCACCCTGTGCATAAGATCTACCAGAAACCACATCTTGTAAATGCCTTTTTTGTTTTCTAATGTATTGAAAAGGTGTGTTAGCAAAAGCATAAATTAATTTACCTGTATTGCTAGCTTGTATTTCAGAGATTTTAGAAGGATCAGCAGATTGTTGAGATTCTTCAGCTGCCTCTATCCATTGCTGCATAGCAGCTTTTTTAGCATCTGCTTCACTCATCCCGTCTTTCATTAGAGCTTTAACTGTATTTCCATAAAACGCGGAGCCTCCTAATGCAATAGCAAAACTATCAGCCATTCTAGTAGGTAAAAATCCCCATTTTAAAAGTTTATTTAAACCCTTTTCACCCTTTTCCGCAATTTCATCAGCGAGGACATCGAACTTAGCACCGTCTCTTCTTGCTTTAAGATAATCGCTATTCCATAAAGTATTAAAATCTTTTCTCCAAGAACCACTAAACAAAGCACCTGTTGCTTGAAATATATTATTATTAGGCTTACCAATAAAGTTTAATGAAGAAAGCAATTGCAGCATCGCAGAACGAGTGTTTACAAACATAGTAGTAGCCACTGCTCTATTAACCCAATTTAAAAATGCATTAGATTGAGAATCAGTACTTACTCTGTTCCTTCCAGTTTTCATTCTCCTTAAAGTGTTTTCTAAGGTTTGTCTGAATTTTTTGCCGTATTTATTTTCTATTTCTTGTAAATTATCTTTATCAAAAACTAGATCTACATTATTAGAAAAAACTTCCAAATGTTTTCTTCTAGTCCCAGTATTTATTTCTTGGTAAATAGATTTATTAAAACTATCATTTCGCCATTCAGCATGATATTCAATTGGGAAACCATTTTCAATTTGTTCTGCAAAAGCTTTTAAATCCGGATTATTTTCAACAGCATCTACTAAAGCTTGGATATATTCAGATTTTTTAACATCTACGTTTATACCTTGTTTAACCCAGTTATATACTTTAATTGCTTGTCCTACAGCATATGGAGTTCCTTCCACATTTTTATTTAAATCTATTCCAGAATCTTTTAGTAGTTTACTAAACTGTTTTGTTCTTTGTAATATTTCAGCTTCAGCGGCCGCAACTCCTTTATAATAAGGATCTAATAAAGCAGATTTAAAGAATTTTTTAGCAGCTACACCAGCTTTTCCACCTGGTAAAAAAGCATAAAGTAACCCTTTTATATCTTCTGCGCTTGGAGGTACAAACCATTTAGAAGGTTTACCCCATGTACCAGTTACAGAGTTAAGTACTTGCCTGAATTTTTTATTAAGACCTTCCGCTTTATTTTTTTCTTTTTGTTCTTTTCTAATAGAAGAATCTATTTCTTTTAATTTTTTATTTAACTGTTCAGAAGTTAAATATTGATCGTTCTCTTCAAATAAATTATTTTCTTTTAAAATACTTATTTTCTTTTGTCTTAATTTTTCAGCATTAATTGCGTCTTCTTTAGCAAAAACTAGCGCTTTCTCAGCAGGTGTTTTACCGATTTGGGTTTCCCCAACAGTATTCATTACAAAATCTACCCATTGTTCTAAACTCATTATGTCTTTTACTTCGTTATAAGAGTCTTTAATAGCTTGCCCCAAATTACGCCCATTAGATTTATATATTTCATTTAGCTTGTTTAATCCTTGATATTCAGGATCAATGCTTGCTTTGAACGAAGGATCAATATTAGCTTTAGTTTTTCTAAACCATGATTTATCTTTAGAATCTTTTAATTTAGAAAAATTCGCTAAAGGGTCCCCTGTAATAACTTCTGATACCGCAAGATCAATCATTTCGTTTACTGTAAGATCACCAAAGTTTTTAGTAGTTGGATCAAACCCTAAAACTTTTGCAAGTTCATTGAAATACTTCTTAATAACTTCTTTTATTTTATTAATAGTAGATCCTTCACTTTTTACTTTTTTACCACCATAATCTTCTAAGATCCTAGCAAATATTTCGTTTTCTAAATTAAAAACATTAGAACCATCTTCATATTGTTGTACTATGTCGTTATAAAATTTATTACTTTTTACTTGAGCTAAATAAGTATCCCATAAACCGCTTTCTTTGACCCTTGACATAATGCCATTCCAAACTTCTGGGGCAGCTTTATGAACAACACTATTCCAAACATGGCCAGCTTCATGAACCCCAGTTTCTAAACCTTGTTTTGCTTTTAAATTTATAAATATTTTATTACCAATTCTAAATCCAAAATGTTGGACATCTACTTTAGCTTCAAGTTCAGTTTTTCCAAACTCATTCATTAAAACCTCTGCCATTGCATCTGGGTTAGTAAAAACTTCTATAGAAGTTGAACCATCTCTATTCCAATTTCCTTGTAAAATATCAAAAAAAGCATCAGCAGTTTCAGTCTCAGTAAGCTCAATTTTTTCTTTACTATTAAACTTATCTTCTTTGGCTTTGGCTACTAATTGTAAATCTTTTTCACTATTTTCAGCTATAACTTTATTACTAGCGGCTATTTGATCTACTGTATTACCTGAGGCCGCATTTAACCCTTCAGCAACAGTAGTAAGTTTCTTACCATAAGTAAAATATTTATTTAGATCTATTGGCCCAAATTTACCATTTGCTTCTGCATATATTGATATTGTTTCGTAGTTTCCAAGAGCTGAAAACAAATGGAATCCTTTTGGCATCCCAGATTTTAAACCAGGAGTAGTATTTAAAGTTTCATTATCTTTTATTAATAAAGCAGTTTGAGCCATCCCTTCAATTACTGCATCAATATCTGTTTCTGCTGTGCCATTCATAATCATATTAAAAATAGCATTAGCAGTTTTACCAGCTTTAAAGCTATGCTCCTCCTCTATAAGCTTTGGTGTAAATTTTTCAATTTTAGATTTATCAACTCCTTCAAATAAATTAGGGTTCCCCTTTTTATCTAGCCCAATTCCTACTAAAGTTCTGCCATCATACCAAGCTACATCATTAACAGATAATAAATCTGGATTAGGAAAATAACGAAAAGGCGATAAAGTTCTTATAAAGTGTGTCATACCCTCTGATTGAGTAGCTAAAATAGCAGCAATAGCTAATCTAGTTTCGGGAGTTGGATTATCTTTATAAAGCTCATTTAATCCCAACACAAGTTCTTTAAGTAATTTTTCTTTAGAGTCAATTTCGTTTTGGTAATCCTTAGTAAAAATTCTTTTAAGGGCTTTTTTAGTGTCGTTAACTAAAGTTTGTGCTTGCGCTTTATAAGATAATGGCTTTGGACCTTTAGGCCTATAAGCGGGTCTTACGGGGGTTTTAGTTATATTGCTTTTTTTATATTTTCTTTCCTTAATAGGGCCTAACTTTTCAATAATTGGTCCCAGACCATCTCCATATTTATCAGCAGAAAATTGAGCACGGCTAAAACTACCCATTGAAAAAGAACCTTTTATAAGACTAGCTATTTCAGGCCCAAAATAAGGGAGTACTTTGTCAATAATAAATTGTTTAGTTATTGCAGAATTTTCTTTATTTTGCCCCCTATAACTACTTAATAGCTTTTTAGCATCTGCTTCTGTAATGCCATTTAATTCAGCAATAGTTTTAGCAGGATCTTGTAAAAGCTTTTCAGTTAAAGATTCTAATTCTTCACGAGACATAGTTCTGTCTAATGCTTTTTTTAAATCTTTTTTATTGTCTTCTTTAATATTAGGACTATTATCTAAAACATCATTAGCTTTGAGCATTATAATATTATTTTCATCAACCCCTTCATTAATTTCTTTATTAATAGCTTTTCTTTCTTTAGGATTTTGTGCTAGATATTCTTCTTGTAGTTCTAATGCGAATTGTTTAGATACAGCTTCCGCTAATGATGCTTTTCTATCAGCCACTGCTCTGCTTTTTTGCCCTTCTGTTATTGGTTTACCAGTTTTTTTACTAATCTCACCAACCACTATATCTGAACCATTAAAGTAATCTTTAACTTGTTCTTGAGATGGGGGGAACATAGACCAATCTTTAGCCACGCCTTCCCCTTTAGTAATAGATTTTTGTCCTAAAAAAGCTCGGGTTAAAGGAACCCAATTTTTATTAAGATAATTATCAAAATCTTTTTTATTCTTAGTGTTTTTTCCAAATTCTTTTTTAATTTCAGGTAACACCCTGCCTTCAATTATATCAGCAATAGATTTTTCTGCTAAACTAATTCTTTTCTTTTTATTTAAAGTTTTTCCTTTATCTCCAGTTAAAGATTTAATAACATTTTGTAAAGCCGCAGGCACAGCTTTAGTCGCTTTATTTATTAACTTGGCAGGTAATTGCAACATGTCAGCTAAAACTTTCGGACCAAATGTAGGCTCCACCATTCCTGTTTCATCAGCAATAACATTAGCTACTTCAGGCGCTGAGAAATCTTTGCTATCTAATTGAGGAACAATCTTTTTAGCGGCTCTATGAACCCTTCTTTTCAATATTTGTCCTATATGTGATGAAATAGATGGATTTTTAGCTGAATCATATTTTTGAATTATCCCTATAGCCCCTTCTTTACCATATTTTAATTCAGAAACTAAAGCTTCTAAATCACCTTCTACTCTTTTGTTTTGAGGTACTTTGTTTAATTTATCAATTGCAATTTGTCTTATTAATCCTTCTTGTGTATCAATAATTTTATCATAAGCCTCAATACCTTCATTTTCAAATATTTGTTGAGCTTTTTGAGAAGCTTCAATTGATCGATTTGATGGGCCAAAAAATACTTCTAATTGTTTATTTTCAATTTCATTTAATTTTTCTTTAGCTATTTTTTTTACTTCATCAGGCGCTTTTTCATTATTAACAAAAGATTGGTATAATCTTTGTTGCGATTTAAGTTCATTTAACTCTGTTTTTTCATTAGGGTTTAATAAATTAACTTCTTTATTTACTTCATTTTTAGATTTTCTTAAAAGATCTTCTTGATAAGCAATTTGTTCTCTTAGAGTTTCTTCTATTTCTGGAGGTGCCCCTTCTAGAATTACATCCTCTAATTGATTTTGTAAATCCCCAATTTTTTTAATATATTTATCTTGGGCTTTATCCATAAATGTAGGCTGGATTCTTTTACTTTCTTTGTCTCTAGCCTTTAAATCCATAGTAGTATCAGTACCCTTAGTTTTAGGCTTACTTAATTGATTTTTATATTTAAGTGTACGTTGAAGTTCAACTTCATTCCTACTAATATCTCTTCCGCCTCTTTCCTCAAGCTCTGCTAGGTTTCTACTAACACTGGAAATTGCGGCGTCATTAAAGGGAGCTAGAGGATCATCCATCTTTCGAGCTGCTGCAATAAGAGTAGCTTCATCTGATTGTGGATCTGCTAATGCTTTTTCGGCTGCTTCAGCTTCGTTTATATCATTCCCTTCAGTAGTTTTGCTAGTTCTACTGTTAACAAATTTATTTCGCTTTGTTTCATCTTTAATTCGATTCGCTAACATCTTGTCTTCTTCACTAAGAAGTTCAAATCGCTCTGCGTTATAATCTCTCGAAGCCTCTTTAATTTTTTCGCCAAACACTCCTGCTCCGCCCCCTGAAGGTGGTTTTTTCTTTCCTTCATTTTCGTAAACATTACGAACTATATCAGAAATATATTTATTTGTATCCGGGTCATTAGATACAGAAATATCAGCATCTTTTACATCTTCCGGGTTCATTTTATTAATAGTCTCTATAAACGCTTCTTTTTTAATTGGTTGACCATTAATTCTATAAGCTGAAGGACCATCTTTAATTTCTTTTTTAGGACTATCTTCTAAACGTGCTGTCCCATCTTTTTTAGCTTTTCTTAACCTTTGTATAGCATTTAAACCTGCTTCTCCAGGTAATGTAGAAGGACCAGATGCCGCTTCTAAAATAATAGCTCCTGCATCATACTCTTCTCCAGCTGCTTGTTGTGCCAATGCTTCACCCCCAGCTCCTCCTAAAGCTTCCACGCCAACTTGAGCGGGATTTACACCCCAAAAAGTAGCTTTTTTTGTGACTTTTCCAACTGCTTTACCTAATCCACCGGTTATTCCATCAACAGCAGCAATTGTAAGACCTCTTGCTATAGCTTTGGATCTGATATCAGACATAACGGCATCGTTATCTAAAACTTTTCTAATATTTTCAGTAGAATAGTCTCCTTTCAAATGCTCTCGCATCAATTCAGAGATTTTACCTGTTCCCTCCATTAAACCACTTAAAGAACCATAAGCTCCTCTAGTTGCCCCTGCAATAGCTCCGGCCCCTGTTGTAAGTACTGCCCCAGGCCCACTTATAGCCCCAGTGGCTAATCCAATCCCAGCCCCAATTCCTGCGCCCGTTGCTGTTCCTCCAGCGACAGTTGCACTTGTTTTTTCGCCGCCAATAGTTTCAAGACCAGTTCTGAAAAGACCAGCCATTGAACCTATACCTTGTTGAAGACCTACTTCAGGATGTTCCCAAAAAGCTTTAAAACCACCCAATAAGCCGCCCCCATTGTCTTCCATAGATTTATAAAAATCTAGCATAGACTGAGTTGGCCCACCCATTGAATCTTCTTTCTCTAATGCCTTTTGATATTCTTCAAGATCCTCTTCAGTAACATCTCCAAAAGCTATATCTAATGTTTCTTCTGTATTCCCAGCAGCTGTCCAATATTGATTTACTGACTGATATAACTCACTCCAAAATCCTTCTTCTGCTCTTACAGCTGGTGCAATGGGAGATGTATCTCCTTCAAAAGTTGGTGATGATTCTCCACTTGCTCGTTGAGTAGAGGCAGGTAACATTCCAGAACTAGGTACAACTTCCGCCGATGTAACTGTTTCAGTAGGTGTTGAAATAGTATCTTCTATTAACTCCGCATCAGGAAATTCTTGTAAAAATTTGGACTCTTTTTCATTAGATACTTCATACTCTTGTCCATTCACTGTATATACTTTGAACATATTTTATTAAATAAATATTAGTATTTTATTCTGCTTGTACCTTGACGTTGGTTTAAAGGATCATTAGTATAATTTTTAAATCCAGCCCCAGCTTTAAAAGATTCTACACCAGTAGCGGCATAGAGTTTTTCCCACACATTAGGCATATTATCCCAATCAGTAAACATTAATTGTACTGGTGTACGTCTATTAGCTGGTAGTTTTTCATTTATAATTTCATATCCAACAATCCTTGGCATTCTAAATCCACTTGGAGAGTTTTCATCTAATATTGGTTCACCCCCATTCTCAAGTAAAGGTTTTGGTGCATTAAATCCTTTTTGAATAAGACTGTTTTTAACATCTTGAGACCATTTATCTGGATTGCTTTCTCTTTCACCAGTAAATTGATAACCCTTACTTACAGGATCATTTTCATCATTATTTTCCCAAGTAGCCATTGGCAAATGGTCTATAGTATTTTGTACATCTCTTCTATTATCTAATTTTTCTTTATACAGCTCATACTGAGTTTGTTTAGCTCTTCTTTCTTTATTTACAGCAAGTTGATTTACGCCATATTGTGATCTTGCGTGATCATTCCATTCTTTTTTTAATACTTCATAAGTATCATCCCAACCTCCAGCTAATAAATTTCTAGCTTCAGCTTCACTATATCCGAATTTATCAGTTAATAAAGCTCCTGCCATTCTATGTCTGTTTTCATTTCCCCTAGAATCTATAGTATCATCTAAAGCATCCTGAGCAAAATCTGCAGCTGACATACCTGTTTTACCATCAAGCCCTCTAGCTGGTTCGTCAAATCCTAAGATATTTCCGCTAGCAGTAGTTTGGACTTTCATGGCATTATTTAGAATACCATCTACATCTTGTTTAGGCACCAACTTATTGCTTAAGTTTTTAAATTCCGAAGAAGCAATTTTATAAGGTTTTCCTGTAACTGTAGTCCCAACCCACATTTGTTGGCCATCTACAGTTTGAAAACTACCACTAGGAGAGCTGCTTTGCATATCCTGTAAAGCGGCCCTTATGTCGGCAGAAACATAGTCAGATAAATTACCAGCCTCATTCATGGTATTAAATTCAACCAGAGTTTTTCGAACATCACCCTTTAATGCTTTCATATCTCCAACTTGCGATTTTAAGTTAGCCATTTCTCTAGAATATGTTGCATAATCTCCGGTACGTTGTAATTCTTTAGTTAAGTGTGCTGCATAATCAGCCATTTCTCTAGAGCCTTGCTGAAGAATAGCATCAAAACCTCCAGCTCCACTATCACCCACAATATTAAGATCATCCATATCCTTTGTTATGGCTTTACCCATATTATAGTTCATGATGTTTCTCTTCAGTTGTCTATCTTCTTCAGCTCTTGTTCTATCAGTAAGGAGTCTTCTTTCTTCTAAAGATTTATCAATAGACTGATTAGTAAGAGCTCTATCTTTCATTCCCCCACCTTTCCATTCGTGTTCTTTAGCCCAAAAATCGTAATTATAATTTGCCATTAATTAAATATTTTTAAATTCAACGTCTATCTTACTATAGTCAACTCTATCAAAACCATCATTACCTTTTATTACAGCATTAGAGGGAATCTCATCTGACATAACACCTTGGAATATTCCTTTACCAAAAGAACTATCTTTATATTTAAAACTATATATTTTAAGACCTGATGGTGATAAACCTATAAGTTTAATATCTTTTTTCAATCTTCTATCACTAATTCCACCTGTAAATGCCTTTACGGCAACATCAGCTACACCAGCTATACCACCTATAAGATCAGCTTTAGCAGAAGCCCTTGCTGCATCAGCAGCATTTTTCCTAGCCATTGCTCTACCTGTTTGATCTTGGACTTTATTCCATTCAAACTGTTGTTGTTGATCCATTGCAGATCTACTCATTTGTTCAGCATCGAAGGCAGCCATAGCACTATCTCTTGATGCTTGATTTTGCATTTGAGCATTATTCGCAGAGGCTGCATTTTCAGCACTCCATTGAGCTTGTTTAAATGCATTTTGTGCGCCCATATTAAACTGATTTAATTCGTTTTCAGCACCAAATTTTGACATAGCAAATTGATTTGCTGCTTGTGCACCAAATCTAGCCGCTTCATTTTTTGCATTAGCTCCAAATTGTGCGGCTTGATTAGCCGCTGCCGCCGTAAATTGTGCTGCTTGATTTTGAGCGCCTGCAGTAAACTGAGATGCTTGGTTTTGAGCACCAACATTAAATTGGGATTGACCTAAATCAAATTGGGAGGCTAGATTACCTTGAGCTAATTGAGATCTTTGAAGTTCTGATTCTCCTTGAGCCCTCATTTGTTCATTTTGTTTAACTTGTTTATCTATATCAGCAGCAACTCCTGATTTTGATTTTGCTGCAGCTGCCGCTAAAGCAGTTGCACCTCCAGCCCCTGTACCAGCTTGAGCCGCTAAATCTTGTGATGCCGCAAGAGCTTGGTCTGCTTCTCGTGCAGCCATTTCTGCCCCTGCAGTAGAAACTTGCAAGTTAGCCATTGTATTTGTTAAACCAGTATTTGCCCCTCTTTGTAAACCGCCTATGCTTGTTTGCGCGGCATCATATCCCGTTGCGTCATATCCCTGGGATTGATAACCTTGGGCATTATATCCTTGAGCAGGTCCTAAATTAGCAATACCACCAACTTGTCCAGCTTGCCCTAAAGTACCAACTTGGCCTCGCTCAACATCATAGTTGACGCCTTCCATATTTTCCCAGTTATTTCCCCATTCGAAACTATCTTGTTTGGCTAACTGAGCATCTAAAGCTTTCCCGGCTGCTTTTTGTTCTCTACGCCTTTTCTTGCCTCCAAAGGCCGAGGCAACTCCTTTTATTATGCTTCCCATTTAATATCTCATTATTAATTCATACGAAGGGGTTTTATCTTTATAATACCCTGCTTCTTTATATTTATCTAATAACACTCCTTCTTTTGCCCATGAAAATGCGTATTTATAACCCATATCCTTAGCAAAATCAGTTGTAAAATTTATTAAGAGTTGCAATGCATCACTTCTGTCTGTATCACGATAAGATTTATCGCTTATTACTACAGCTGGAAAAGCAACTTTACTATTTGTCATCCAAAGCCATATAGCCGCAATTGGATCATTTCCTTTGCAAACCATAAAACCACCTAAACCTTGGCGTTTTTCTTCTTGTTCATCTCCAACCTTAAATGCCCCAGGTAAAAAATCCCTTGGCCATGCTGGTTGTTTGTAAGATTCCCACCAATCAGGAAGGAATTCCCAATCGGATTCAAGTAATTTTCTTACTTGTAATTCCATAATATATATAATTTAATTAGATGAGTTAACCGATTCTGAATTTACAGCAAATAATTCTGTTGGATTCAAAGCCACACTCGCTGGTAATGTTAATCTTACGGTTGCATAAGCTCCTTTAATACCTGATACTAGTTTTGTTGAATCAACAACAACAGCACCATTTTCAACCTTATAGGTTGTTTCTTGGGATACTATAGGTGTAAAGTATTTACCTTCTTTCTTTTGAAAGGGAAAATCTATAATTGTGCTCATATTAACCGTTTTGAGTTATTGTTATTTGTATAGGGCTTAATGCAGGACTTATTCTACTATTAGTATTAGTTATAGTAATAGTTCCTTGTCTTAAAGCGCCAGTGTTGTTTGTTGTAGTATTAATAGTAAATCCTGTGTCAGGTGGTAAATTAACATCTGCCGCGGTACCATTTATTAAAATCCATGAATCAGATCTCACCACAGAAACATCTACATTACTTGTTGTTGAAACTGTCCTAGCTGTACCTGCTGTTTGAGGGAATGGAGTTTGACCACCATAAGAACCTAAAGCAGCTGTAACCACCCCGCCTGTAATAGTTGTATTAGCTACAATATCAACTGTTGGATCTGTTAATTTAACTGTATATACTGCACTAAACGGTGTACCAGGATTAATAACAGAGGTTGTTGTGCTTGCTACAGAAGTACCATTAGTTTGTGTAATAGCGAAAGTAGCACTGCTTGCAGTCATTGTTTTATCAGCAGGTATTCCACTATAGGTATATGTAGCACTGATATTAGTAGTGCCAAATTTAGATACTTTATAAGTGCCTGCATGAGGCGCAGCAAATGTCATATAAGTAGTAACTGCTGGTGTTACCCAAGTTAAATCTGTTTTAGCAATTGCCGTGGATACTCCAGAAACCCCTACGCCTACAACACCTGAAGCGGCAGTTGCGGGAACTGTTAAAGGAACTGTGTATTCAACATTATCTAAATTTCCGGATACTGCTGGGGATCCAGCGGTAACCCTTTGGTTTGTTTCTGTGCCTGGATTAAATGAAGATAACCCACTAGTATCAATTGTAATATTAGATGGATCTATATAATAGTCTGTATCTGCCAATACCGTAAATACTACATTAGCTCCTCCAGCTGTATTAAATATTTGTGATGCTGGAGCTACAGTTGCTAAAGCTACTGCGTCAGTGGCATTAACTGTTAATAAGGCTGGTAAATTAGCTAATACGGCGCCAGTGCCTCCAACAGTAAGTTGTTGAACTGTAGGGGAATTTCCTACAACATAAGTAACTTGGAATACTATATTTCCGTCAGAATTTAATACTGGTGTAGATACTGTAACGTTATTATTACCAGATAAAGTTATTTGATTAATAAATTCATTATTCAACGCGGTAAATTCATAAGCAAAACTTATGGGTGAAGCTGTAATAACCCAAGAAACGGTTTCTCCTTGGCTAGCGCATAGACTCGCTTCCCCAGTAATACTGGCATTAACGGCTGTCCCTACAATTTGTAAAGTAGTGTTTATACTTATAGAAGGGGTTGGAATTGTTCCTACGGTAGTTATATCTGTTTCAATATAATCTATTTCCCACCCTTCAGTTCCTTCATAACCTATAGTATTAAATTGTTTTATTAAAGACGGAGCATCATTTAAGATGGGTTCAATATAAGAAGATTGTACTCCTAAATTATAAAAATTATTTCTTTGAGCAATAGGATCATCATGTTGCCATAAATTACCTGTATAAAAAGAATAATAAGTATTATTTAAACTTATACCTCTTTCATGTTTAAAGGATTTAAAGCTACACCACCCATTACTTGATTCATCAAAAGAAATAGTTATGTAGTTATTACTAGCGGTAGAGACATTGGTATCTTCTTGACTATCATAGCATGTTCCTAATAGAGTTAAGTTATATAAACCAGAATATTCATCAAATGAGCCAACCATACCATCAGCAGATCTAAGGGCATCCCTAAAGAAATCACTCATTCCATTATTTGAAATCTGAGTAAGACCATCTCTTGATAATCTTAAAATAACACCATTGTTTTTATCTGCAAAATACTTTGCAAATCCAAATTCTGCATAAGAAGATGGGTTTTGGCCAATTCCAAATTTTCCCGCATAAGGTACAATAGTACCTAAAAATTGAGTATTACTGGTAACCGGTACCGCTCCGCCTTCAGCTGAATATATAAAGTCTTTATCAATAGGAGAGTTAGAAACTTTACTTTCTTGAAATATTAAAAGTCTAGTATCATCTGCTCCTAGTTTTTGTATGGATCCATCTTGAGGATCCAAGGATACAGTTAATCCACCCTCGGATTCATTAAATTGGTTAACATAATTAATACCTGTTCTTGAATTAAATAATCCGCTTGAATGTATTAAAGTATTAAACCTTCGTTCTTCAACAAAATTTTCTTGTACCACATAAGCTCTAACTCCATAATCAAATGCAGTTTCATTATATCCAGCTCTAATTCTATTAATTTCTATATGATCATCACCAACCCCACCCGGATCAAAAGTCAATAATATACAATTAAAGAAATCTATATTTATTGCTATAGCTGGGATATCAGATACCAATCCACCTGTTGATGTTTCGTAAAATATATCTAAAGCTGATTCTACAGGTTCAGTTTCATAAACACATAATCCTGAGTTTACGGATGCGCCACTATTGTCAATTGTTGTAACTAAAGCATCACCTGTTGGATTCTCAATAGATTGTACCGACGTTAACGCATTTGCCCCGGGTAAATAAACATTGCTACCATTAACATATTTAGGATATACAGAAACATTACAAGGAGATATAGTAGATGAAGTGCTTGGTGGTATAACTGCGGTTTGATCTCTTGGAATTTTATTTATACTATCACCTAATCTTTCTATAGTGTTTTGGGACGATATAATAGAAATCCAATTGTAATATTCTTGTTCTCTTTGTTTAACTACAATCCTATAAGAATAAGCCCAACTAGGGATTTGATTAACATCAGCAAATATAATCCTTAATGCATTAAAAGCATGAGTAGAAGATGCATTATCATATCCAGGAGAGATATATATACTATCCCCTCCTGAGTTAGAAAGAATAACCGGTGATTGTCTACCAAACTTATCAGCTAAAACAACACCCACTTGATATGTTCTTCTTGATTTTAAGGACAAATTGTTTTTACCTGGACCCCAGTCTTGTCTTGAGGAATCTTCTCCAGTTCGTACTACCGAAAAATCTATATTGGGAATATTATAATTTTGTAAAAAATTCCCATAAACTAATCTTCCCCCAATTAATTCTTGAGATTTAGCTACTCTAGGAACAGCATCATAGACTCTTGTTAATTGATCTGGCGGCAATGTTTTAAAAGGATCCTGAGAAACATACCAAAAGTTAATAAAACTCTCTCCTGCAACTGGCTTATCCTCAACTACATACAATGTTGCTGCCCCCGTTTCTTTATAAATTAATTCAACCTGAGTTATACCATATCCCGCAGGTGTTGGTATTTGTAAGTGTACAGATTTTATAGCATTAACAAAAGTTTCAATTTCTCCAAAATTTCCTAATGCTGATGAAATAGTATCAGAATTTCCTAACCTTGAAAAACAAGAAGTTGTAAAAGGTGCTAAAGTACTATATTCTCCATCTTCAAATTTCCATCTATAAGAAAATCTTATTATTTTATTTTCTAAAAAATTAGAATCTATAGCAGTTCCTGCTTCATCATTAGTTCCAACCTCCAATATTGAGGCTGATTCATAAGGAGCATATTTAGCTACTGATGCTAAATTATCAAATGTTCCTGCCCCTCCAGCTGTATAATAAGTTGCATCATTTCTTGCTCTTACTACATTTATTTTACGAGGTGGATTTCTATCATCTGTCCAAAATAACAATTCATCAACTAAATTTATTCCAGTTATTTTATTATTTTTATGAAAATTTAAATCAGCATTAGAAATAAGAGTTCGTAATTGTTTAGAAGTTTGATCATATTCAAATATTCCATGTGTACCCCCATTGCTTCCGTCATATGAACTATTGCTAGTAACAAAAAAATATATCATTTCGTTACCTGTATCTCTATACACGCCTATAGCCTCTCCATTAGCTATATTTGCATTACCCACCATTGTATTGCCTAAAATATTTTCAACAGCCCCCATATCAGAACCTTCTGATTTACTGATATTTACATTAAGGGCTTCCCTATATTCTCCTTGAGGGACTAATCTTGCATCCAGATCACGGTTCATTTTGGCCGCACTGAATAATCTTTTTATTTCTGGCATAAATTTTATTAGTGTTTAATCCACTTAGCTTTGTTTCTAAATATTTGGGCCATTTCAGCAACCTTCATGTTAGATATTCTAATTTTAGCATTACGCATTTTTGCAAATGCTTCTTGCTTATATAATGAAGCTGCGCCAGCAGCAGAAGGTCTAATTTTGGATAAATTGTATAAAATACTAGCCATAACCGCTTCTTCAGCCATTTTGGGTACGTATACGTTATCAAAATTACCATTATTGCCTAAACCATCAGATATATAATTTAATGTAATATATGTATCCTGTGTGATTGATGCATCAAAATATATTTGACCCGCATGTAAATCTATAAGGCATGTACCATTTATATTTTGAAATTGAGGGGTTAACCCATAACGTCTACCATAATATCCAAAATCATCTCCATAAAAATACCCATAGTAATAATCATTAGCAATTTCAGTATTACCTAATTTATCTTGTTGCTGATATCTATCTATAGTCTCTGAGGTTTCAGCAAATGCTATATTACCCTCTTGATCATATAAGTATTTATAATTTTCATCTTGTGCAACCCCTTGATTAGCGTGGGTTATAGTACTTGGTAAAATAGTTCTTTGAACTCCATTATTATCTGTATATTGGATACTTATATAATTAACATAATCCGATGGTAATGACATTTGCCTTAAAGAACTTAATTGTATCTCCAGAGCTTTTTCAGAATGGAATATATCATAACTAAATTCTTGTACAGCTCTTTGAGCCCAAAAAGCAACTTCATATCTTGGTACTTTTGTTAAAACTTTACCATCACCTATATAAGCAACTATAAAATTGTTTATTATATCATTAAGATTAGTCCTCCTGTAATATCCAGGGACTGCTAATCCATTCCCACCATCTAAAGCGGAATAATTATCTACGTCTAAAGGTTTTCTTGATATTGCCATTATTGTTCAGTTGCTGCGTTTTGTTGTTCTTTACTTTGTGAGAATCCAGTAACATCTCCCTGTTTTATAACAACTCCAGCATAAGTTAATATTCTAATAACTAGATTGTTTTCTTCTGAAGGATGTAATTCAAAATTCAAAGATTTTGCTGGAGTAGTATAACTATCAGTTGCAGGATCAAAAACAGTTGGATCATAAATTGGTTCATTTGGTACACCAGCCGCTATTTGTGCAGTGCTAGGCATAACATATCCCCATTTTGGTCGAATAGGTGTTTTTAAATAATCTGCTTTTACTCCAGTTGTAATAGTATCTGGATATACTGTAACCCCTAAATCACCTAATGTGTATATAGGTTGGGTTTTAACAGGATAAGTTAATGGTGAAAGATTTATATATTTTACTTCTTCATGGGAAACTCTATCTGCTACTATATTATCTACAGATATAATACCAACCCTATATAAATCACTTGGGTAAGTAAATATTCCATTAGCTAATGTTAAATCCCCTGATTTATAGAATACATTAATTTTTTCAGCTAAGTACGTAGTAGGGTCAGAAAAATCGCTTTCTAAAAAAGCATTTAATTCATAACTAGCCTCTTTAGCGAAATAACTTGCAAATATTTCATTTTGTGCTTGATCGGCTAAACGATTAAATTCTTCTGGAGTTATATATCCTCTGTTATCTTTGTTGGTTATAACAAGAACTGTTTTATATACGTTATCTATATTAACCATTAATTTATTTTTTTTATTTATTTAGATGGTATAAGGTTAATTTCTCACCTTATACCTAGTAGTTATGCAAGCTTTTTAGATAATGATTTCATTAAATCTATTCCATTATCTGTTTTAAAATATTGAGCTAATGCTCCATATGGATTTTGATCAAATGGAACTGTCATTATTTTTTTGTTATTATTAGCAAACTTGAATACAGTATTATCATCTGTTAATATAATTATACCTGATTCAACAGCTCTATTTGCTAAGTTCCTTAATGTTATATCTTCATCTTGAGATAATTCAATAAAGAGTTTTGGATTTTTTTGAGCAAATCTATAAGCATCCCTTTTTAATTCTTTAGAACTTAAACCATTTACACCAGATCCTAATTCTGTACGCATTATTGCTTCTAAATGTTCAATATCTAGTTCTTGAACTAAATTTAAAGCATTTAATTCAAATTCTAATTTATCAACTTCGTCTTCAGCTTTTTTAGTTACATCCACTTCCTCCCATAATTTATCTTTCATAGGATGATAAAGTGTTAAAAGTTTCTGTGTAACAAAGTCGGTACGAGGTACATTTAATATTCCATCTTGAAACATTACATGAGTTAAAGATGTATAACCTTCTTGCTCGTCTACAAATAAAGATTTTTGATTAGTAGATAATCTTATTTCTCTATTTAATTTTAAATTCTCATCAAACCACATTAAAGGTTTTCTGGGAGTATGTCTTGTTTGTATAGTGTATGAAACCGGGGATAATTCACTTTTTAATAAATAAGTTCTATCTTTATATACCCAATTTTTTTCTAATTCAGTAGCACTACTTTGTTTTTGTTTTGTCATTGTTGTCATAATAAAATAATATAAAATAAGAACACAAGGCCCCGAAGGGCCTGTATTCTATAGTTAAAAATTAAGCTTTAAATAATACGAAATTATTAGCAGCTTGAGTGACAAGACATCTTTCACTTAAATAGTTAAGTTTCATCTCATCAATATCAGAAGTTGGAGAACCAGTACCAACAGATCCTGTAACCCAAGATTTGTTTTTTCTATTCTCAGTTTCTGACGCTCTGTATCGAACGTGTAAGAATGGTCTTTTAATGTTTTGACCAAGTTGTTGATCATAAACAGTAGAAGTACCTGCAGGAATTAATGCTCCCTCGATATCTCCAAAACCACCTCTTGTAGACCAATCATTAAGATATTTCCAGTCAGTTTTATAGAAGTCATAAGAACCTCTTCTATAACCAGTAAATCCTAATGTTAAAGCCATATCCTCACTGTTATTAAATACTCCGTAAGAAGTACCTTTAGTAATACCAGCCCCTCCAGGGTAAGTACCATTTTGCATTGCAAGGATGTCATCAATTTCTAAAGAAAGTTCTCTATTAAGGAAAAGCATGTTTTCTTCAATAGCACCTTGTTTATCTAATTGTTTAAGTACTGCATCAAAATCAGTAAGAGATCCATTACCTGCACCAGCAGCGGCTTGGCCACCGAATCCAGTATAAACATTACCTCTTGCTTCAAGAGCTGCAAAGAAACCTTCAGTACCTCTAGCATTTTGAGCAGCTAAACTTCCACCGAATGTACCCAATGCAATTGCAGCACCTCCAGCAGTATATTTAACACCCTCAACCATAGACATTTCTAGGTAATCTTCCCAACGTAGTCTTGTTTCATGTTCTGATTTCATATACCATAAATATCCATTAGCACCATTTTCAGAAGTAACTTCAATCCAACCGATCTGAGCAGTGTCAGAACCATTGATTTGGTAGTTTTCTTTTAAAATGATAGGCGCATTAGTAAATGTAGCATATCCTGGATCTAACTTTTCAGTAAAGTTTCCAGTACCTTTAGCAAATTCAGACCCATAAGCAATAGCTGTTAAAAAGTCCCCAGCACCAATAGCACCGTGAGCTTTATAAGCTTGAATTTGGAATTGTTGTCCAGCACCTACAGCACCACCACCAACTCCAACAGCAGTACAAACACCTTTAATTACTTCTCCAGTTCCACCAA
>MPLU02121901.1_pt1 | contig 19622 bp, 13 predicted proteins | sample 1617381 | NCBI WGS metagenome assembly MPLU02 (sample SAMN05944801, study PRJNA350692) | marine metagenome | biome: marine; feature: ODZ; material: water; isolation source: 90 m water sample filtered on 0.2 um supor filter | place: Pacific Ocean | collected 2012-04-08 | depth 90m m
CCGCAGTATCGTAAGCCTAAGCTCGAAACGGCGGGGGATTCAGTCTGGATTTTACTGGATGAAAATCACGACGGCGTGGCTGAGGGCCGCAAGCGGTTTGCCACGGGCTTCAACAGCATCCAAGGACTCGCGTGGAAGAATGGTCGCCTGTGGGTGGCCAATGCGCCGGACCTCACGGTGGTGCGCGATATCGACGGCGACGAGGTGGCCGATGAATATATTCGGCTCTACACGGATCTTGGCAATCTCGAGCATGGCTTGCACGGCTTGAACTGGGCGCCTGACGGTCGGCTGTACATGTCCAAAGGCAACTCGAAGGGGCTAACACAGTTGCCCGACCACGTGGCGCCGAGGGCGTTTCGCGAGTTGTGGGGCGTGCAGGCGCCGGACGCGCCGGATTTTCCAGCGCCTAAGATTTTTAACGCAGCGAATTACCAGAAAAATTATCACGACCCCGCCGATGACTGGGGGCGCGAGGGTGGCATTTTGCGTTGTGATGGGGATGGCAAAAATCTGGAAATTTTTTCGCGCGGTTTTCGCAATCCATGGGACATCTGCTTTGACGACGGCTTCACGTGGCTCGGCACAGACAACGACCAGACGCATGGCGACAAAATCTTCTCCCCCTTTTATGGCGCGCATTTTGGCTGGGGTCACCCGTGGAGTTACAATTGGAAGGGTGACCGCCATCTGCCCACTGCGCCGGCCGCCGGGCCACTCTTTGAAGGCTCGGGCACGGGCGTGATATTTTGCAGCGTGCCTTCGTGGCCGAAAAAATATCGCGGTGTGTTTCTCATCAACGATTGGCTACGCCGGCAGGTTTATATTTACCGCCCCAAATGGGACGGCGCACGGCTGAAACCGGAGAAGGAAAAATTTGACTTGTTCGCTCACGCCGGCGGCGGGCGCACGATGGGCAAGAGTGGGGGACGATCGTTCAGCCCGGTGGACATCGAGGTGGGACCGGACGGCGCGGTGTGGATTTCCAGCTGGGGGCGTGAGTACGGCGCAAAGATGGCCAATGGCAACCAGCAAAATGAAGGCCGCATTTACCGACTGTGGCCCAAGGGAGTGAAAGCTGTTTTTAAACCAGAATCCAAAAGCGCAAAGCCATTAAAGGACTGGAGCGTGCGGGAATTACTGGCCGACCTCGGTAGTCATTTGCCCGTGTGGCGCGCGAATGCCTCGGAGGAATTAGTGCGGCGCAAGGAAGGGATGATTGGCCCGTTGATGGATGCGCTGCGCGATGATGCCAAAAATGAAACGAGTCTCGAGACGTGGACGGCTTGGACACTTGGCCGAATTCAGCCGCACAACGCGCGACTGCATGCGATGTTTGGCTCGGTGGTGCGGGATGCTAAGTCGCTGAACCTGCGGCTGCAGTCGTTGCGCATTCTTGCATGGTGTGCGCGGTATCCGAGGGGACTGCCTCTGCCAGACACGGTGCGCGCGGCATTGACCGATACCGAGCCGCGCATACGGCGCGAGGCTTTGCTGGCCATTCGTGAGGCGGGACACGATAGCTGGCACGCGGACGTGCTCAACCTGTTGGCCCGGGAAACTGACCGCATGGTGTTTTACACCGCGTGGGGCGCATTGCGCGAAACCGCTACGGCGGAAGCTCGCAAGGCGATGTTGGACGACCAACGCGCGGGCGTGCGCCGCGGGGCGTTGTTGAGTTTGCTGGAGGAGGATGCGCTGGCTCCGAAGGCGTTGCGGCTTTTGGCCCAGGACACGGACCCTTCAACTGCGGCATTGGCCAAGCGCCGGCTGGGGGGCAAGGCGGCTGCCATCATCAAGGGACCATCTCTTAAAGTTACGCCGGAGGGCGTGGCGGTGTCCGTCCAGCCGCTGGTTTCGGTGGTGTCAAAAATCGAGGCGCACCAGTCGCCTGGTTATCGCGAGGCACGGCTGCAGGTGGGTGCGTTGGCGTATGTTGACCGCCGATACCGCATTCTCGAACTTCCCTCCGGGTTTGCTGGCGAAACTTTCATCCAAGGTCGCAACCACGACGCCGAGGCCGGAGGTGACCGAGTGCTGACGTTGACACTTCGCCATCCGTCCACGGTTTTTTTAGCCGATGACGTCCGTGGCGGCGGGTTGCCCACTTGGGCGCTTGCTCGTTTTAAACCGACGCAACTTCAACTGCATACCGACGATGCACGGCATCGAATCTACATGGCGGATTTCCCTTCAGGTAAATTCACACTCGGTGGCAACTCCGAGGGCGTGAAGGCGCGCAAGTCAAATTACCTCGTCATCATCCGGCCCAAGCTCTTGGCTCCACCCGTTGTGCCAACTACAGCCGCGGCGGTTCTCCCACTTTTAAAAAATGCCAGTGCCGAGCGCGGCCAGGCGCTCTTTCATGCACGCGACGGTGCCAATTGCGCCCTTTGCCATCAACTGGAAAACAACGGCAACATCTTCGCACCCGATCTCGCGGACATCGGCTCCCGTGCGGATGCGGATGGGCTTATCCGATCCATCCTCAAGCCGAACGCGGAAATCACCGAGGGCTTTGCGTTGAGGGTATTCACCAAAAAGTCAGGCGATGTGGTGGCCGGCATTGTGCTCGCCGAAACCGGTCAATCCGTGAAACTAGCCTTGGCCAATGGCACCGTGGCTAGGATTGCCCAGCGCGACATTCAATCCCGCCAAACCCTCAAGACTTCCGCCATGCCACCGACCTTTGGAGCGATTCTCCAACCACAACAAGTCGCCGACCTCATCGCCTATCTGCAAAATCAAAAAAACAAGCCCCAAACCGTTACCCCGAAGACAACCGGCTTTTCATTCACTGAGCAAAAGGACCGTGTCACCCTCCGGCTCGATGGCCGCAAAATCACCGAATACCTACTCGACCATCCGCACCTCACCCGCCGTGCGTTCATCAACGTCCACACGCACACCGGCATCCAAGTCACGCGCAACTATCCACCAATGGCCAGCGACGGCAGCGACCATCCTATAATGCATCCGGGTATCTGGATGGGTTTTGGCCATCTAGACGGGCAGGATTATTGGCGCCTCAAGGCCAAAGTATTGCATGACGGATTCGTGGATAAACCGAAAGATGGGAAAGACCGTGCCAGTTTCACTGTCCGTAATCGTTACCTGACCTCTGATGGAAATAGTGAGATATGTCATGAGATAAACCGAATTGAATTTCGCCGACATGAGATGGGTATTTTGCTGTTATGGGATTCGACATTTCAAAACGATAAACGCGATTTTTATTTTGGGGATCAGGAGGAAAGTGGCCTGGCAATCCGGGTCGCCACTCCCCTAAACGTACAAGGCGGCACTGGAACCATTATCAACGACCGCGGCGAAGAAAACGGAACCGGGACTTGGGGCAGGCCGATGCGATGGATCGATTACTCTGGCAAGATCAACAAACGACAAATCGGCCTGATGATTGTACCAGCGGCCGATAACCCGCGCCCATGCTGGTCACATAGCAGGGACTACGGCGTGCTGGTGGCCAACCCATTTCCCAAACAACCCAAGGAACGCCGCGAACCCTACGTGAAAACCTGGGTAAAAAAAGGTCAACCGTTCCGTATACGCTACGCGGTGCTTATCCACGACACCATCAAGGCGATTGATCACGCCAAAGAGTTCAGAGACCTGCAGAAAATTCTCGCAGAGGGGTGGTGACGTTGAAAGGCATACAATCCAGCCTTAGAACTTCAATTAGTTTGATTTCCTCAATCGAACTTTCGTTTTCGATAGTCGCCGATGCCGGGGGCGTCGGGATTGACCTCGGGGCCGTAGTAGCGGAGGAGTACCAAGGGTTCGGTGTCGCTGGTGTTCTCGAAGGTGACACCGGCCTTGGCGCCGGCCTCGGTGCAGAAGTATTCGTCCTCGGTCAACTCGTGGAAGCGGATGAGCTTGGGGCTGTTTAGCGGCTGGCCGTTGATGGTGCCTTTGCCCTGCACGCAGATGCCGCTCCAGGCACCCTTGTCTTTCACGGTGCATGTTACGCCGGGATCGACGGTGAGTTCCTTGGCGGTGAAAAGCTGCTCCTTTTTGATTCGGCCGTAGACGATCCAGCGATCGACGTAACCCTGCTTGCGGGTATCGGCCACCGGGATGGGCTCTAGGTAATGGCTGTCCTTGAAATTTTCGTTGGTGTTGCCGGCCCAGTCGAGTTGGTTGACGATGAAGTCGAGGTCGCGGTGCTTTTTCTTCGGCATGTCCTTCACTAGCAAACCCCACGGCACTTCGCGGCCTTCGACGAGGTTTTGGTACATACCGAACACGTCGCTGCCCCACTGCGGCTCGTAGGTGCAAAGACTGCCGGGGGCGTGCAGGATGCAAGGGGGGATGAGCCAACCGGTGCCGGGCTTGAGGCGGTACGCGCGGGACAGGTCGAGAATGCCGTTGTCACCTTTGTTCCAATCCGCGAGGCACTGGCGCACTTGCGCCTTCGTGGTGCCCGGCTCGAGGCCCATGAAGGTGTACGGGAAGTTATTACCCACATTGTTGTGTTGCGGCGGGAAGTAATAACTCTCCGGCTTGCCTTCCTGCCCGACCAGCTTGGCCTGTTTGGCGTTCTGGTGCATGTGATGCGGGATGGGGCCCATGTTGTCGAAGAATTTCGAGTACACCGGCCACTTGCCGTATTTTTTCCAGATGCGTTTGCCAATGATATCCGCCCCGCACTCGGCCACCGCCTCGCGCAGAGTGAACCGGTTGCGGCCGTGCACCACGTAGCTCAGCCCCTCATCAGGCACTCGGCCCTCGTTGGCGGCCTCGGTGGTGGAGCCGAACCAACGCTCATCAATGCCGCCGCGATTCAGGCCGTAAGCATAGGTATCATCCGGATGCAGCTTGAGCCGCAGCCCCGGCTGCAGGAATGACCGCGGCACCCAAGCGGGCGCGAGCCGAAGCAGCCCCCGGTTTCCTCGAGTGCGGCGTCCACGTGCTTGCGGACATTTTTTTTGACCGTCTTGAGTTGTTTAACAGATGTGAGTGACATGATTATTTATCAAATATTCGCGCGCGGAAATTTGCCCAATTCAACCACCCAAGTCGAGTTCAGAACTTCGCCAAGCGCAGTCACTGGCATGCTTCGCACTCTTCGCCGTTTCGCATGGCCTCGATCGAGCAGGCCAAGCGCTCCTCGGCAGTGTGCTCTTTCTCCGCCAACTCGACGCCCTGCTTTTTCACGGCGATGGTGGCTTTCTCGATGTTCGAGGCGCCCAGCGTCCGCAGGTAGTAAGTCGTCTTTAGGCCGCTTCGCCAGGCGGCGCGGTACATGTGCGAAAGCCGCTTCATGTCCGGCTTGGCTAGGAACAGGTTTACCGACTGCGACTGATCGATCCACTTTTGCCGACGGGCAGCGGCAGCGATCATCGACATCGGGTCGACGTCAAACGCCGTGGCGTAAAGCTCCTTTAGTTCGTTCGGCACTTCGGCGATGTCATGCAAGTCACCGTCGAGATACTTGAGCTTGTTCATCACGTCCTCGTTCCAAAGTCCCCTGCCCTTGAGGGCGTTGACCAAGTGGCGATTCAGCACGATGAAGTCGCCGGACAAGTTGCTCTTCACATAAAGATTCTTGTAGAGCGGCTCGATGCACGGTGAGGTACCCATAATATTGGAGATGGTCGCCGTCGGCGCGATGGCCAGCACGTTACTGTTTCGCATGCCCTGGCTGGCGATTTTTTGACGGATGGGCTCCCAGTCCATCCTGCCGCCGCGCGGCACATCCACCGCTTGGCCGCGCTCCTGCTGGAGCAGATCGACCGTATCCGGCGGCAGCAGACCGCGATCCCACTTGGAGCCTTCGTAACTTTCGTAACGCCCCTTTTCCCTGGCCAAGTCGCTGGACGCCTCGTAGGCGAAATAGGCGATCGCCTCCATAAACTCGTCGTTGAACTCCACCGCCGCCTCGGAGGCAAACGGCACGCCTTTTTGGTAAAGCGCATTTTGCAACCCCATCACGCCGAGGCCAATCGGCCGGTGGCGCAGGTTCGCGTTCCGGGCCGGTTGCGTAGGGTAAAAGTTGATGTCGATGACGTTGTCCAGCGCGCGCACGGCGATGCGAATTGTTTCCCTCAGCTTCGCCAAGTCGAGTTCGCCGCTCTCGGTGAGATGATTGTCGAGCACGACCGAGCCCAGGTTGCAGACAGCTGTCTCGTCACTGCCGGTGTTGAGCGTGATCTCGGTGCAGAGGTTGGAACTGTGGATGACCCCGGCGTGATCCTGCGGGCTGCGGACGTTGCAGGCGTCCTTAAACGTGATCCACGGATGGCCCGTCTCGAAGATCATCTGCAGCATGCGCTTCCACAAATCGATGGCGGGAACCTTCTCGCCGCTCATTTCGCCGCGCTCGGCCTTGGCCTCGTATGCGAGGTAGCGTTCCTCGAAATCCCTGCCGTAAGTCTCGTGCAAATCCGGCGCGTCGCTGGAGCAAAACAGTGTCCAGTCCTCGCGGGCTTCCATCCGCTTCATGAAGAGGTCGGGAACCCAGTTGGCTGTATTCATGTCGTGCGTGCGGCGGCGGTCGTCGCCGGTGTTTTTGCGCAACTCGAGAAATTCGCCGATGTCGTTGTGCCATGTCTCGAGATAAGCACAACCACTGCCCCGCCGCTTGCCGCCCTGATTGACCGCCACCAACAAGTCGTTGTGCAATTTCAGGAATGGAATAACGCCTTGACTGCTGCCGTTGGTGCCCCGGATGTGGCCGCCCATTCCGCGAACCGACGTCCAACTACCCCCCAGGCCACCGGCCCACTTGGAGAGGTAGGCGTTCTCGGTGATGCCGCGTTCCATGATACCCTCTATCGAGTCATCCACCCAGTACAGGTAGCAAGAAGACAACTGTGAGTGCGGCGTGCCGGAGTTGAACAACGTCGGGGTGGACGAGCAGAATCGCCGGTTTTTATAAAGGTTATACAGCGAAACAACCCGTTCCTCCTTGTTGTCGACCTCGTTGTGAAACAGGCCCATGGCGACGCGCATCCAAAACAGTTGCGGTGTCTCGATGCGGCGCTCCTCGTCGCCAGGGTTGGTGCGATCGACAATCAGATAACGATCGTAAAGCGTCTGGATGCCGAGATAATCAAACTCCAAGTCGGCGGAGGGATCGAGCGCCGCGCCGAGTTTCCCGGTGTCGTACTGCAGCAAGTCGGGACTGAGGCGCTTGATCTCCACGCCGTGCTGCAGGTACTCCGGCAGATACCGGGCATGCGCCTCCTTCAATGCGCCCACACCGTCGCGGAGGATGTCCCAATCGAGCACCTCCTCGTAAATATAAGTGCAGAGCAACCGGCCGGCGAAGCTCGCAAAGTTAGCGTCACGCTCCATCAGCGCCTTAGCGTTCAGGAGGATTGTTGTCTGCAATTCCTCCGCAGATATCTCGCTGAAAAGTGAACGGCGCAACTCGGCCTCGATCTGCTCTTCGTTCAGGCAAAGGTCGAGGTCGATGCTCGCGTACTTGATGCGCTCGAGCAGATCCTCCCCTTTCCAAAATAGAGAGCTACCATCGGACTGCGTGATGAGTAACAACTCCTGCTGCGTGACGTCTGCAGGCCTCGCTTCGCTTTCACTCGTAACGAGTTCATCGGTGCGCTGCAGCGAACGCTGCGAACGATATAAAATATAAGCCTCGGCCACCTTGTAGTGACCGGCCTTCATCAGCTCCTCCTGGACAACGTCCTGAACCTCCTCGATATGTATGAACGCCTGGCCGGCATCCCTCACCCGCTCCGTCACCGACCGGGCAACCAATACCGCCGGCGCGCTGTCTTTCTGCTGCGAAAGAAACGCCTTGCGAATCGCGATCTCAATTTTGTTTTCATTCCAACTGACAACTTGGCTATTGCGACGGATCAACCGGACGCTGATTTTTTCGTCCGACTGGGCCACGTTGCGGGCCGTGTCAATCACCAGGCTGCGGGCCACGTCGTGCGCGTTGTTCTCGATCAACACCTGCTCGATGCCTCGGTGCAAATCCGTCTCGAACAGCCTTGAGTCCTCCGCTTGGCCAGGTGCATTTCCTTGGAACCGCTCGCCGACAGTGCGAGCCACCTTGGCCACAAAATCCCTGTTTTCACTGGTGAAAACATCCTTCTCACCCTTGGACATCATCAAGTTGGCCAATGCGTTGCCAACCGTGTTGGCGATGTCACCCAGCGCGATATCGCGCTCACCACCGTTCGAGCGAAGCCGGAGATCGGCATCCGTCGAACCGTCTCCATTGAGAGACTCGTCCCACTTGAAACGGGATGGCGATTCCTGCGCGGACGCCATGCGCTTGATCGCTTCATCCTCCTCGAAGGTAATTTTGCTGATTGCCATGTCCGGGTGCTGTTTGGTTTGGGTTCCTGCTTAAAACTATAGTTCGTCATCTCTCACCATTTCCAGTGAGGACGCCTTCTGATACTCTGTCACTCGACCTTCAAAAAAGTTTTGCTCCTTCTTGATGTCCATCATCTCCGCGAGCCACGGGAACGGGTTTTTCACTCCCTCGTTCAATAGCGGCAGGCCGACATTCTCCAGCCGCCTGTCGGCGATGTAGTCGATGTACTCGGCAAACTCCTCACCACTTAAGCCAACTGCGTTCACCGGCAGGCAGTCGTTGATGAACTCCTTCTCAAGTTGTACCGCTTCCTTCATCAGGGTGACCAGTTCCTGTTGGAACTCGTCCGTCCACACGTCGGGATTTTCCCTGATCAGCTCCACGAGCAGGTTGCGGAGCAACTCGATGTGGTTCGACTCGTCACGCAACGTGTAGCGGAACATCTGCCCGATGCCGGGAAACTTGTTCTGCCGGTAAAGTGAGAGGATCATACCGAACAACCCGTAAAACTGCGTCCCCTCCATGCACTGCCCGAACACAAAAATATTCCTGGCCAACGCCTGCTTCTCACTCGCTTGGGACAGGTCCATGTCCCGGCGCAGCTCCCTCGACACGCGACTCACGAACTCATTCTTCCGCAAGATCGTCGGCACGTCCTCAAACATCGCCTCGCACTCGTGCGGGTTGAGCCCAAGTGAACTGATCATGTAGAGCAGCGAGTCAGCGTGGATGTTTTCCTCATGTGCGTGGCGACCAAGCACCAACTTCAGTTCCGGAGCAGTGACCAACTCGCGCACGACGTGCTGAATGTTGTCGCCCACGATCCCCTCCGCCGCGCTGAAGTAGCCGATCCCCATCCGGATGATCCAACGCTCGACATCGCTCAGGTCGTTCCCTCGCCACTGCTCAATATCCTTAGCCATGGGAATGTCCTCCGGCTCCCAGTGGTTGGCTTTCATGTTGCGATAAAGCTCATACGCCCACTGGTATTTGAGCGGCAACAGGTTGAACGTCATCGTCTGGTGACCGTTGATAATCCGCTTGGCCGCGTACGCCTCCTCCGCCTTGGCCTGATCCAAAACAAACTCCCTGTTGCCAATCTGAAATCGCTTCTCCATTTAACTCGAAAAATCCGTTATTACTCAGTTTAAAATCCTGTTTCAGTCAAAAGACGTCACAACCATCCCAATAGTGTTTCCAGCATAAAACCCTTAAAAACACTACATTTTGTGGTTGTACCAAAAAAGGAACACAATTTGTAGCCTCCTGCGGCCACCTCGTCAAAGTATTTTCAGCTTATGAGAGGCTTTTTTCACGACTTTCTTGTTGTGCCCTCCATACACACCATATTCACCGCAATTCAGCCCACTTTTACCCACCAAAACACTTTCTCTCCAAGCGGTTTCTAAACAAGCTCTCTAACCCATTTAGTCTACCGGAGTGAGTGATAATTCAACTCCGCTTGACCATCCACGAAAATGAACTCACGCGAAGGTGCGAATTTAATTTCCTGCTTTTTCCTCCGCGTCTTCGCATGAGCAATTGGCTTGGAAATGCGCTTGGCAAAGGGTTAACTCACGCGCAACCATGAGTGACGAATCCAAGCCTAAAGTCCTGATAATTTTCGGGGATGCCGCCGAGACGCTGGACACAATGTATCCGTACTTCCGCCTGATCGAGGGTGGCTACGAGCCGGTACTCGCAGCACCGGAAAAGCGCGAGTATCAAATGGTGATGCACCAAAACAAACCGGGCTGGACGATCACCAAGGAATGGGAAGGCTACACGATGCCGGCAGCGATCGCGTTCAGGGACGTCAAGTCGGAGGAGTATCTTGGTATTTTTTTCAGCGGCGGCCGCGCGCCGGAGTACATTCGCGAGGACGACGATTTGCTGCGCATCACGCGCTACTTTTTTGAAAAGAACGCCCCCATCGCCAGCGTATGCCACGGCGTGGAAATTCCCGCACGCGCCGACTGTGTGAAAGGGCGCCGCATGGCCACGGTGCCCAAGGCCAAATTCGACCTCGAGGTGTGCGGCGGCACGTTTGTCGATGAACCGTGCGTGATCGACGGCAACCTCGTCAGTGGCCGCACGTTCTGGGATCACGGCCACTACATGGGCGCGTGGATGAAGCTTCTCGACGACGCCCGCGACGCCAACTGACCGCTTGGCCTGCAAAAAAGGGCTGACACCGGGCCGGTGTCTCTCGTACATTCTCCCCTGCTTTATGGATAACTCTTATTCAACGCCGCTGCACTTGGCAATGTGGTGCGGCCCGCGCAACATCTCCACCGCGCTCATGCGCGCGTGGGGCAATCGGCCGGACACGTTCGTCGTCGACGAACCCCTCTACGCGCATTACCTCCGCAAAACCAGACTGCAGCACGCCATGGCCAACGAGATCATCGAGCATTACGAGGCTGACTGGGAAAAAGTCGCCGCTTGGCTCACCGGCCCGATCCCGGGGGGAAACTCGATCTTTTATCAAAAACAAATGTGCCACCACATGCTGCCGGGCATCGGCCGCGACTGGCTTGGGCGAGTGACGAACTGTTTCCTCATCCGCGAACCGCGCGAGATGCTCACGTCGCTGATGAAGAAACTCCCCAACCCGACGCTGGCCGACACCGCACTTCCGCAGCAACTCGGGCTGTTCAACCACGTGCGCGAGTTGACCGGCACCGTGCCGCCGGTGATCGACTCGACCGACGTGCTGCGCGATCCTCGCGGCATGTTGGGTGCTTTGTGCGAACGGCTTGGCGTGGCGTTCACCGATGCCATGCTCGAGTGGCCGCAGGGCGTCCGCGAGTCGGACGGCATCTGGGCGCGGCACTGGTATCCGGAAGTCGAGACCAGCACTGGCTGGCGTGCGTACATGCCGAAGGACGAACCGGTGCCCGACGCGCTCTCCGAAGTGCTTGAGCAATGCAATGAGATTTACGAACAGCTTTACCAGCACCGCATCACCGGTTAATCAAAAATCATGCTTCAAAAATTCAACGAGAAAAACCGCGATTTGCTTATCAACATCAACGGTAAGTTGCTGCACCGCGACGAAGCCGGCATTAGCCCATTCGACTCCGCAGTACAGGGTGGTGACGCGGTCTGGGAAGGGCTGCGCGTTTACGACGGCAAAATCTTCCGCTTGGCCAAGCACCTCGAGCGGCTCCGCAGCTCGGCGCTCGCGCTGGCATTCTCGGAGATTCCGTCGGCGGAAGCCATCACGACGGAAATCAAGCGCACCCTCGAGGCGAACAACATGACCGACAACGCGCACATCCGGCTCACGCTGACGCGCGGCGTCAAGCTCACCTCCGGCATGGACCCGCGCCTCAACACCGCCGGCCCGACGCTGATCGTCCTCGCCGAACACAAGTCGCCCGTGTACGACAAAACCGGCCTGAGCCTCATCACTTCGAGCGTCCGACGCCCGGCACCCGACGTGCTCGACCCGAAGATTCACCACTGCAATTTGATCCAGTCCATCCTCGCCAAGATCGAGGCCAACCACGCCGGGGCCGACGACGCGCTGATGCTAGACTCACACGGCTTCGTCGCCGAGACGAACGCCACTCACCTCTTCATTGTAGAGGATGGCACCGTCACGACGAGTCGCCTGGTCGCTTGTCCCGAGGGCATCACGCGAGAGGTCGTGCTCGGCCTTTGCCGCGACAGTGATATCCCGCATGAGGTGCGCGACATCTCGCTCACCGAGGTGTACCGCGCCGACGAGCTTTTCTGCACCGGCACGATGGGCGAACTCGCGCCGGTCACGCAGGTCGATGGCCGGCCGATCGGCGCAGGCGTCGCCGGCCCGATGACCCAGCTCTTAGCTAAACTCTTCGACACCTGCGTCGCCGCCGAGGCCGAGGCGGTGCTGGATTGATTTTTTTGGTAACATTTTCGATCAGTTCGTGTAGTTTCCCCCCCGCGATGACAAATTTTGAGCTCGATACTGCTGACGTATTACAGGTCCTTTTGTTGATTCTCGGCGCAATGCTTGTTTTTCAAGCCTTTTGGCTTTTTGGCACGGCACTATTCCCGCGCATGGTTGGCCAGGCGAGAGACCGCTACAAAACCCCCATCCGCACCACGTTGATCGGCTTGGCCGTCGTTGTGCCAACATTCTTTATCGGCTTCGTCTGGCTGGGCAAAAGAGATGGCGATATCTCCAAAATCATCGGCTTAGTGATCGGTGTCGTGCCGCTGATGCTCGGCCTCATCGGCTCGGCCGGCCTGTGCCAGTTGATCGGCCTCGGCCTCCCCGCACCGGGCGATCAAAGCCAAAACTGGCGTCGTGTCTGGCGTGGTGGCTGGGTGCTTAACTTCTGCTACCTGCTGCCGGGTCCCGGCTGGGTCTTTTTGGCATGGAGCATTATTAGTGGCTGCGGCGCGTTCGTCACATCGCTCTCCGGTCGTGGCAATGACCGCAGTAATGATCGCGGCAGAGGCCGGGGTGGCAGCCGCGCCCCAAGAAAATCTTCTGCACCCGAGCCGGTGGCCAAGCTGGATGACGACTCCCCGCGAAGCTCACGCCTCCAGCGCAGCCAAATCCCCAGCGGCGACTCAGAAAACAAACCAAGCCCACGCCCACGCCGCCCACGCCGCCCGTCCCGCCCCAAGCCGGAGGAATGATGGAACTCAACCGGCGACAATTCCTGCAAGCCGGCGGCACCGCCGCAGTCTTGGGAACCGCCGGTTGCGACGCACCGCACAAGCCGCTCTGGCCGTACACCGGTTTGCCGGACGAAGCCAAGCCGCCGTTCGCGACCCCCTCGTCGGCCCCGGCGATTTGCCGGTCACGACCGACTTCCGCGACGTGCTGATCCCGATCCTGCGCCGACATGGCAAAACTTTTCCCCGGCCACGAGCCGATGCCGCTTGGGCAAGCGGCTGGGGACGCGTGATTGCCCTTGCTTCCGGGTGAACGGCGTTGGAGGATTTTGTCCCGAGCCCGAACACAATTCAGCACCATGCCATCGCAAAACGACCCAACACCGAAACTGACCGCCCCGTGGGGCACGCCCGCCCCGGCCGGCAACGAGTTGTCCCGTCGATCCGCCTTCAAGCTGGCCATGGGTGCCGCCGGGCTGGCCGCCGCCGGAACGACCTCGGCCGCCGCCCAGCCCGCAAAGGACCCGCGAAAAGCCTCGCCCAAGCGATACGGCATGAAAAAGTCGATCAACCAATGGGCGTTCCCGTATCCGGATCGGATGAACCTGCGGGAATGCCTGCAGTTGGCCAAGGACGCCGGGTTCGACGGCATCGAGCTTAACTACGACCTCGAAAACGACCTATCGCCCAAGCACGGCCCGAGGGAGTACCGGAAAATCCGGAAGATGGCCGACGACATCGGCATCGCCATCAGCGGGGTGTGCTCGTTTTTGTTTTGGCCGTACCCGCTGACGAGCAACGATCCCGCCGAGCGAGCGCGCGGGATGGAACTGGCCGGGTTGATGACCGAGGCTGCCCACCATCTGGGCACGGAAAACCTGCTCGTGGTGCCCGGCGCGGTGCACATGCCTTGGCGTGAGGATCACGATCCCACACCGAACGACGTCTGCGACCAGCGCGCCAGGGCCGCCATCGGGAAGCTGCTGCCCACGGCCGAGAAACTAAAGGTTCACCTGAACATGGAGAACATTTTCTTCAACGGCTACCTGCTCTCGCCGGAGGAGATGATCCGGTTCGTCGACGGGTTTGGCAGTGAATATGTGCAGGTGCATTTCGACACCGGCAACATTATGCTATTCCAGTTTCCGGAGCACTGGATTCGCATCCTTGGACGGCGTATCCGCAACGTGCACTTCAAGGAATTCTCCAAGAAGGGAACAGATCACTCGCTTGAGTCGTTCCGGCCGCTGCTCGACGGGACGACCGACTGGCCGGCAGTCATCGAGGCATTCGACGAGACCGGGTATGACGGCTACCTGACCTTCGAGTATTTCCACCCCTACCCCCACTATCCAGAGGCGCTGGTTTACCAGACCTCCGACTCGCTCGATCGCATGCTTGGCCGGGTCGTTTAATTTGTTGCACAAAAAACTTCGCCTTCGGGTAGCGCGTCCCTACACTCCGCGCCTGTATGGGCAAGGAGCCAATCACCAGCAAATATATCGAGGTCCGCGAGTCGGACATCCACGGCACCGGCGTATTCGCCAGGATTAAGGTGCCCAAGGGAAAAAAGGTCATCGAGTACATCGGCGAAAAGATAACCAAGAAGGAATCGGAACGCCGCAGCATCGCGCTGATCGAGAAAAACCAGGGCAGCGAGACCGACGGCGCGGTGTACATCTTCGAAGTGAACAAACGCCACGACATCGACGGTAACATCCCGGAAAACACTGCACGCTTCATTAACCACTCCTGCGAACCAAACTGCGAGCCCGACGTCATCAAGAACCGCGTCTGGCTCATCTCCACCCGCAAGATCAAGGAGGGAGAGGAGTTGAGCTTTAATTACGGCTTCGACCTCGATGGCTACGAGGATCACGAGTGCAAGTGCGGCGCTAAAAAATGCGTTGGCTACATCACCGCCGATGACAACTGGCCCAAGCTCAAAAAACGCCTCGCCAAGAAAAAGAAGAAGGAGAAAAAGAAGGCCGACGAGGGCAAAAATAAATCAAAAAAGAAGGCCAAGAAATAGTCTAAAGGTGGGACTGGCTTTCCGAGCCGGCCGCAACTTTTCCGGCTTTACCGGCGGACAGCTGGGGACAGCCGCCCCCATCCCCGCCGCTTGGAGGCTAATAACCACCGCGCAGTTCCTGTTGTAGTTTTTGGCCGAACTTGGGCATGTCGGCCTCAGGCGGCTGGTAGCCATCCTGTTGCGGAATCAGGGACGGGCGGCCGTATTGGTCCACGTGCCATTCGCATTTTACCCCGTCAGTGAAAGTCACCGAGCCGCTTGCCATCATGCCCACCTGGGTCACGGGTGACACCGTCACGGAAACCTCCCCGCCACCAGCAACGTCATCAGTCGGCAGCGGAGCCTCGCCCATGGGGTCTTCCGGCGCGGGAAACGGGTTGTCCGGTGTAGGGGCATCCACCGGGGCCAACTCCTCCTCCGGTTTGGGCTCCTCCTTCGGTTCCTCCTCGTCCTTGGGCACCAACTGGAGGTCGCCCACGAGGAAACGCACATCCATATAGGTCATGGGAATGTCCATCTCGGATTCCAAGCGTGACTGGATGGCGGACAGATCAAGCCCTTCCTCAATCCAGCCGGCGACTGTCTTTTTTTGATTCTCGTCGAGTTGCATGATTACCCCTTTGGCAAACCAAGAGCTTGGTTTGCGGCCGCGCCACTGACTACCCGCACCCCCGCCAAGAAACAAGCCCGAATCACTCGAGACAGCGCTTGGCCAAGCACTTGGGGTTACAGATCGGGATTGATTGAGCTTGAGTGAAACCGTAGTGTCTGGCGTCCGTTCGAAGTTATGAAATTAATTTTGACCTTATTCGCTTTTTCACTACTGACTTTGGGTTGCTCAACTCCGAACCATCACGCAGCACAAAAACAATCTCCAGTAAACATTGAGCCGCCGAGTGTTTCGATTCACCAAGCTGCGTGGAAGGGAGACGTTGAATCCATCGAACAACACTCGGCCGCCGGCACGGATGTCAATGCGGCGAACAACTGGAACGCAACTCCGCTCCACTACGCAACCCGCTCGGGCCAGACCGCAGCCGCCAATCTGCTCGTCGCCAAAGGGGCGAATATCAATACGAAAAACAACGAGGGCGTCACGCCACTGCATTATTCGGCCTCGGGCGGACACAGGGCCATCGTCGCGCTGCTCATAGCTAAAGGCGCCAAGGTGGACGAACAGGATTCGGAAGGCCTGACACCGCTGCATCGCGCCGCGCGGGGTGGACACAGGGACACGATCGACTTGCTTGTTGCCAAAGGCGCGGAGGTGAACGCAAAGAACACCGCCGGACTGACCCCATTGGAGTTGGCGGACGAGAAAGCAGCCGAACTCCTCCGCAGACACGGCGGCAAATCCGCCGTCAAACTCGGCGCTCTCTCAGATGATGCCGCAAACGGCAATATCGAGTCCGTCAAGCAACACCTCGCCGGCGGCGCAGATGTCAACGGAAAGGATGACCTTGGACGAACCCCGCTGTATCGGGCGGCGTACAACGGCCATACGGAGATCGCCGGGGTGCTCCTTGCCAAGGGCGCGGATGCGGATGCCCGCGATGAAAATGGATGGACCCCCCTACACGGCGCCGCCTACAAGGGCCATCTCGAGATGGTCGCCGCGCTGCTCGCCAAAAAAGCGGCAGTGAACGCAAAAGACGTCGATGGCGACACCCCGCTGGACTGGGCAAAAAACAAACCCGAGATCGCCGCACTCCTCCGCAAACATGGAGGCAAGACGGGGGCAGAATTGAAAGCGGCTGGCAAGTAGCCCAGCGCGGGCGCGAACGCCTGCAGCTTTCCGTAAATAATCAAACCAAGTCCCGGACCGCGGGGACAGCAGTCCCTCCCCTGTGACCCTTGACCCGCCCGATCCCTTTTGCGCACCTGCTGTCGAATCAGTTGACGGCGCTTGGCCAAGCGCAAACAATGGCCAAGCCATAATGACCAGATTATTCCGAATCTCCGTTACTCTGTTTTTTGAACTACACCTTACTTTCTTCACGCTGGCGCTTGGCCAAGACGGGGAGCCAACCGACACGCGTGTCACCCACGGCCCCATGCTCGGGCGGCCCGCAGCCGACTCAATGAGCCTCTGGCTGCGCACCGCGCGTCCGGGCAGAGTGGTCGTTTTTTATGGTACCGACAAAAATGACCTGTCCAAGACAGTAACGCTCAAGTCGACTTCAATCGACCGGGACAACACCGGCATACTCACCCTTACCGGGCTCCAGCCCAACACGCGCTATCACTATCGCATCGCGGATCATCAGTTGAGCGGGTCGTTTCGAACGCTGCCGCGGACGGCGGATTTCAGGAACGCCAGCGGCAATCCGGAGGGGCTGTTTAACTTCCGGTTCGAGTTTGCGTGTGGCAACAACCAACGCGGCGGCGGCGACAGCGCCGGCCCCACCCTGCCGGTCTTTGACACGCTCAACGCCCAGGTTCGCGACAAGGTAAATTTCGCCATCCTCAACGGCGATTGGCTCTACGAGAACCGCCGCGACTATCCGGTCAGCGAGTGGCTGCACCAGGTGGGACTCGGCTCGCTTGGCCAGGCGCCCGACATAGTCCAAAAGACACCGACCGTTGTCGGTGTTTGGGAGAACTACAAAACCTACCTCGAACGTGGGCGCAACCTGAGCGAGTGGCACCGGCATGTGCCGTCGTTTTACACCGCCGACGACCACGAAATGCTTAACGACATCTACGGCACCGGCGAGGTCGGTTACGTGAATCGGCGCGCGGTATTCCGCGACATCGCCACGAGCGCCTGGTTTGATTATCTCGCCTGGGCGAACCCTGTAGAGCACGACACCCCCGCCTGGTTTGGCACCGCCACCTTCAAGGCCGGAAGCGATGTGCTGGCGGATTCAAGTGCTGATTTTACCAAACTCGACCTGAACGCATTGGCCAATCTCCACGTACACTGGGGCACTTCAACCGCCGGTCTGAAGGATGCCAAGTTGGATGCTGAGTCGGGCGATCCCAACTCCGCCGTGTACGAAATTGTCGAGGTGCTTGGGCCGCATCGGTTGAGGATCAATCCGCCAGCCAAGGCCAACGGCTCGCAGACCTACTCCATCGGCCGGCGTTGTTACGGCAGGTTTAGCGTGTCCAACTGCGACTTTTTCCTGCTCGACACCCGCTCACATCGCAGCCTCCACAATGTCGACAATCCCGGCAATCCCAAGGCCACCATGCTTGGCAAGCAGCAATTCGCGTGGCTCAAGGACGGCATCGAAAACAGCAAGGCCGATTTCATCTTCGTGGTGTCCTCGGTGAACTTCATGGTGCCGCACGTCGGCAGCGGCGGCGGCGATGACAAGCAACTGACCATCAAGAAGGACGACGCGTGGACGGTGTTCCTCAGGGAGCGCGAGGAGCTGATCGAGTTTTGGGACAGCCTCGACAAGGGCGTGTTCGTGCTTACCGGCGATTTGCACAACAGTTTCGCCATCAGGATCACCGACAACGTGTGGGAGTTCGCCAGCGGCCCGCACAACTCCATCAACCACGCGCCGATGAAGGACGAAGGCGGCCGCCCCGCCAACGGCCGCTTTCAGTACGGCCCACGCGCCTGCGACATCCGCTGGAGCAGCTACGCGATGGAGGACATCCCACGCGCCAACCGCACTTTCCCGCACTACTGCGTGGTACAGGTCAACAATGTCTTCAACAACCCGCTCGAGCGCGACGGCGAGCGGTGGTTCGCCTTCCCGCACCCGCAGGTGATCTTCCAGTTCCACGATGCGTACACCGGTGACCTGCGCTATTCGGAGACCTATTTGCTGGGATTGGATTGACAGCGCCTCGCCAAGCGCGAATCGGTAGCCATGACACCAACCACCGCCAAGACGAAAAAGCACCGCCAACGGCTCGGCTTGGTTCTGTTCCTCGTGTTCGCGCTCGCGATGGTGATGGGGCCGGGGCCGGGATTGCGCCTAGTTAATCCCGAGCCTGCCGCCGTTCGTGAGGGACTGCTCTTTCTCGGGCTGCCGGTAGTTTACGCTTGGGGGTTATTTTGGTACGGCGTGCAAGCTGCGGTGGTGGTGACCGCCTATTTCACCATCTGGAAACCAAGCGAGGAATGATCGACACCACCGCGACAACTGACCTTGGCTGGCTTCCTCACTTCTGCCTAGCGGGGTATCTGCTTTTTCTGCTCGGGATTGGCCTCTGGGGTTTCAGCAAACGCCAGGCCGGCGAGGAGGACTACTACCTCGCCGGGCGCGGCCAAGGCTGGATGCTTTCGTCGCTGACAATCATGGCCACGTTTTTCAGCTCGGCGGCGATGCTGGGCGCGCCGGGGATGGTGTACAAGGAAGGCGTGGTGTTCGCGCTGTTCGCGCTGAACGTCCCGCTGAGCGGCGCGATGATTTATGTGCTCGGCAATCGCATCCGCGAACTAGGGCGCACGTACGGCCACGTCACCCCAGCCGACCTAATCTGCAGCCACTACGGCAGTCCGGTGGCGCTGAGGTGCCTCGTGGCGCTAATCGGTTTTCTCTATGCCGTGCCGTACGTCGTCATCCAGATCCAGGCGGGCGGGATCATTTCGAGCCAACTCTTCGGCGGCGAACACGCGTTCGAGATCGGCGCCTGCCTGCTGTCGCTCGTGACGATGCTTTACATCATGATCGGCGGCATGCGCAGCGTTGCGTGGAC
>MPLU02095618.1_pt1 | contig 19586 bp, 15 predicted proteins | sample 1617381 | NCBI WGS metagenome assembly MPLU02 (sample SAMN05944801, study PRJNA350692) | marine metagenome | biome: marine; feature: ODZ; material: water; isolation source: 90 m water sample filtered on 0.2 um supor filter | place: Pacific Ocean | collected 2012-04-08 | depth 90m m
AATAAATATCTGCGAATGACCTACCGTTTGTCAGCAGGCATCATTCCATAAGAACAGATCCCCTGTTTTCTCTGCGACCGATACATTCCTCACCTCGGGGAAACAAAACCGTTTCCAGCAAACCTGTTTTACGACCGGCAACCCGTTCCTCGAGCCATGGTTAATGCAAGGTAACGCTCCACGGTTCTTATGACTATCGAAACCATGCATTAAATTCCACACCTTCCAGGGGCGCACCCCTCATGACTGTTTCGCCTGCCACCCCGCTGCCGCACCCGGATAATCATCCTGGCACAGAGGTCGTGATCTACGATGGTGCCTGCCAGTTTTGCAGCCGACAAACAGAGCGGCTGGCACGCTGGGATCGCCGGAACAGGCTATCGTTCCTTTCCCTCCATGATCCCCAGGTTGCCACGCGGTACCCGGATTTAAGCCAGGAGCAATTACTGGAAGCGATGCATGTTGTTGATCAACGTGAGCGAAGACACATGGGTGCCGCAGCCTTTCGGTACCTGGCTGGTCGAATTCCACGTCTATGGATTCTTTTACCGCTGCTCCATATTCCTTTCAGCCTCGGCTGCTGGCAATGGCTCTACCAGCAAGTTGCAAAGCGACGCTATCGTTGGAATAAGAACGTCAGCTGTGAAGACGACCACTGCTCGATTCACGTCCGCTAGTCAACCACCGTATTTCCTGGCAGCAGATCAGGCGAAATACTGTACGGCATTGCGAAAGACCACGCACCCGTCACCCTGCTCCTGGAGTCCCTCACGTGTCCAGCGGGGATGATGGGTGGGATCAACATGCCGTTCCGGATGGGGCATCAGGCCCAGCACACGTCCGGTTTCATCGCAGGCTCCCGCCACGTTCCCCATGGAGCCATTGGGGTTTAACGGGTACTCAACCTGTCCGTTACCGAGGCCCGCAGCCGTGGTATAGCGTAGCGGCAACTGTTCGTTGGCTTCCAACTGATCGAAAATACTTGTGTCTCGAGTCACGAATTTCCCTTCCGCGTGCGCGATCGGCAAATAGAGTGTCGTGACGTCTTTCAAGAACACGCACTTCTCGCCAGCCACCTGCAGGTGAACCCAACGATCTTCGAAGCGTCCGGAGTCATTCCAAGTGAGTGTCGCAGGTGATTCATTCGCCACGGACTCGGTGAGCAAGACCCCTGACTTGATCAGCACCTGGAAACCATTGCAGATGCCCAGGATCAGTTTCCCTGCAGCCTTGAAATCCCTGATCGTCTCATAGAGGTGATGGCGAATCTGACTGGCCAGAATGCGCCCGGCAGCAATATCATCTCCGTAACAGAAACCCCCTGGCAAGCAAAGAATCTGGTAATCCTGGGTCAACTGAGGTTCTTCCAGGATGCGATTGATATGGATCAAATCCGGCTGACCTCCCGCCTGCTCAAATGCAAATGCGGTTTCCCTGTCACAGTTAGTGCCGGGGGCACGGACGATCAAAATACGGGGGCTGGCCATAGTCTTACGAGCTACCTTCTATTGCTTAACCTGATTTCACCACTTCAATGGGTCCTGCCACGAACGCTTTAACTGTTCCAGCGTCTGGCTCACCAACAACTGCGTCTCTGCTTCCTGGCCGGACATCTTCATGGTGACGGTATCCGTATTCACCACGCTGCCCAGCAATCCAAAGGGAATCTCCGCTGCCTGCAACTTTTGTTCAAATGCTTCCTGGTGCCCGGGAGCCACCTCGCAAAGAAACCGCGTATTGGATTCAGCAAACAAGGCCACCACGATTCCCGCTTCGGTGGCCAGGGAAACCTCGGTCGGCACCTGGTCCAGTTCCAGCTCCAATCCGAGTCCACCGGCGAAGGCCATTTCTGCAGCAGCCACGGCCAACCCTCCCTCGCTCAGATCATGGCAGGCCGCCAGGCGACCATCCACAATCAGGTCATGAATGGCCTGGAAAGTACGACGCGCCAACTCGGCATTCACCTGCGGCACATTCCCTCCCTGGAGTCCACGGACCAGTGCCCAGTGGGATCCTCCGAGTTCATCATGGGTTGCCCCTACCTGGTAGAGTTGGTTACCAACTGCCTTGAGATCCATCGTGACACTCTGCTTCGCATCATCCATTTGCCCCAGGGCGCTGATCAGCAACGTTGGGGGAATAGAAATCGTTTCCTTCTGACCGTTTTCGTCCAGGTAGCTGAACTCGTTATTCAAGCTGTCTTTGCCACTGATAAATGGTGTCCCCAGTGCAACCGCCAGATCGTAACAAGCCAGCGACGCACGGACCAGCGATCCCAGGGTTTCCGGACGATCCGTATAGCCCCAGCAAAAATTATCGAGGATTGCGATACGCTGAGGATCTGCCCCCACGGCCACGCAATTACGAACGGCTTCGTCGATCGCACTGGCTGCCATGTGATACGTATCCAGCTCACCGTAGTGAGGATTCATACCGCAACTCACCACCAAGGCACGTGAGGAGCTCAGCACGGGGCGCACGACGGCTGCATCTCCTGGTCCATCATTATCGATACCCACCAGTGGTTTAATCACGCTTCCACCCTGGACCTCGTGATCATACTGTCGAATCACCCATTCCTTGCTGGCCACGTTCAGGGAACCCAGGATCCGACAAAGGTCTTCCCCAGCCGCGGCCAATCCGCCTGCGGTCTCCAGGGGTACTGGAACCGGAGGCTGGTAGACGGCCTCTCGAACGACCGGAGGCCGTCCATCATGAAGAAATTCCATGGATACGTCGGCAACCTGTTGGCCTTCGTATTTCAAGCAGAGTCGTCCGGTTGGCACGAACTTGCCAATAATAGTCGCCTCGACACTTTCCGAAGTACAAAGTGCTTCAAACGCTTCCCAGTTTTCCGGGGGAACAGACAACACCATCCGTTCCTGGGCCTCGGAAATCCAGATCTCGGTATAGGTTAGCCCATCATACTTGAGCGGTGCTTTTTCAAGCCAGACTTCGGCACCGATCTTTTCGCCCATTTCACCTACGGCACTCGAGAATCCGCCGGCACCACAATCCGTGATCGCGTTGTAGAGTCCCTGGTCCCGGGCCTCCAGGACGACATCCAGCACCATTTTTTCAGTGATCGCATTACCGATCTGTACGGCCCCTCCAGAGAGTGTTTCACTTTCACTGGTCAACTCGGCGGAGCTGAACGTTGCCCCATGGATTCCATCACGACCGGTCCGACCGCCCATGGCCACGATCCAGTCACCCGGCAAAGGCTGCTTGCATGATTTATCACGTGGCAGAATTCCCACGTTTCCGCAATAAACCAATGGGTTACCCAGGTACCGCGGATCGAAATAGATTGCTCCGTTGACGGTGGGAATCCCCATCCGGTTACCGTAATCCCGCACGCCGGAGACCACGCCCTTCATCACGCGTCGCGGGTGCAACACGCCAGCCGGTAGATTCTCCATGGCTGTCTCGGGAGGTGCAAAACAAAATACATCTGTATTACAGATCGGTTTTGCACCCAGGCCTGTTCCCATCGGGTCACGAATGACTCCACCAATCCCCGTGTTAGCACCGCCATAAGGTTCCAATGCCGAGGGGTGGTTGTGGGTCTCCACCTTGAAGACGACGTTGTTCTCCTCGTCGAAACGGATAATTCCTGCGTTATCCTCGAAGACACTGACACACCAGTCCTGGTCACCCAGTTGTTTTCGGATTTCCATCGTGGCGGCAAAGATAGTCTCCTTGAGCATGTTCTCAAACTGCCGTTCGCCACGGTCATCACGGTAAGCAATTCGTCCTGCCAGTGTCTTATGGCTACAGTGTTCACTCCAGGTTTGTGCAACGGTTTCCAATTCCACATCCACGGGATCACGCTGCAGGTTTTCAAAGTGTTGCTGGATCGTCTGCATTTCGACAAGTGTCAGGTACAGTTGCCCTTCCCGGCTCAACCGCTCCAATCCTTCATCGTCCAACTCGCGCAGGGCCACGGTTTCCAATTGAAACTCATAGGGCGAACCTACCTGGAGTTGATCCAGTTGAAGCGAACCTACCACAACCTGCTCGATCGAGTCATTAGCCAGAATCTTTTCACAAAGCAGGGACACTTCCGCGTCGTCCAGTTCGTTCAACCAGTACTTGCGAAAAGTCCGCACGGCCTCGGCCGGCAAGGAAAAGTCCTGGATTGCCCTGAGCGCGCTTTGCGCAACGGGATCCATCACGCCCGGCTTGGGCATCACGTGGATCAGGCAGGGACGACCATTGGGCGGCGTACTCAACCTTTCATCACCTACCTCGGCCACGACCGTGCGTTCCACGACACTATCGGCCAGCAACTGCTCGGCAAGCTGATCTGCCTGTTCCGCACTCAGGTCACCCTCGATCAGGTACCCATGCGCAGTCGCCACCGAGAGAGGTCGATCCAACCCCAGGTCCTCGGCATCTGAAAGAATCGAACCGGCCGCCAAGTCCGGTTGTTCAGGTCCCGGATAAATATCAATTTCCCACAGAGTCACGATGCTTTTTTCCTGTTTCCAAGAGGCGTGTTATTTCCCGTACGTCATCCTTGTCCAAGGCCTCACGAAAGGACGTCAGCAATTGTGCAAACTTGTCCACAGACTTCAAGACGTGAACCTTGTTCTGCTGGAATATTTGACGCCACAACATGACATCACCGGAAGCCACACGCGTGGTATCCAGCCATCCAGTTCCCACCAACTGCTGTTGTTTCGCGGTAGTTCCAGCGGCAAGTAAAGTCGCTAAAACATGAGGTAAATGACTAATTGCCGCAATCTGATCGTCATGTTGCCGGGGAGTCATCCGGACAACCTGTGCTCCCAGGGCCCGCCAAAAACGGCTGACTCGCTGAATATCCTGTGCTGCACTCTGCTTGCCAGGCGTCACAATTGTCAAGCGACCCTCGAACAAGTCGGCCCGGGCAAACCTGACGCCAGCTTTTTCACCTCCAGCCACGGGGTGACTACCCACAAACCTCGTTTTGGCAGGTAATTTCACTTCCAGATGCTGGACGATCTGTTCCTTCGTGCTGCCCACATCCGTGATGAGAGTGTCCGATCCGGTATTTTCCGCCACAGCACAGACATGTTCGGCCACGTCGTCAACCGGAGTACACACGACCACCACGTCTGCCTCAGCAACTCCGCGTTCCAGCGACGTCGTGGTTTCGGTCACCGCACCTCGACGACGCGCCTGCTGCAGTCGGGAAGCGGTCCGTCCTACACCGATAACGCGTTGGGCCAGTTTTCGCTCTCGCAGCGCCAGGCCAATAGAGCCACCAATCAATCCAACTCCGACGATTGCTACAGTTGTTGTTGATTTCTTCATAGCGGTGGATTCACTTGACGGAACGGACGACGACAAGTTACCAGATTTTCATCTCCCTTCATGCCCCCCCCGGAAAAATTCGGGGGCAGAAAGAGTGTCTTTTTTTCGACCAAGTCTTTATCATATTGAAGTTCAGGAGCGTCTGATCTGGCAATACGCCCGTTTTCCAGCGGGGAACTCGGCAGATAAACGACTGGTTTCCACGAACCCGGAGATTCACCTTGGCTACCATTGGACTGCGACAACTGGGGGGCATGTGTCGACAGATCGGGATTGCGCTGCGTGCTGGTATCGATATCCGCAAGGTCTGGGAACACGAAACCCGGCGTGGTTCTGCCAGCCAGCGACGTGTCGCCCAACGTGTGCTGGACCAGGTTAACGAGGGGGAAAGCCTGGCAGGGTCAATGCGTTCAGTTTCCCCTTTCTTTCCGGCCCTGACCTGTGACCTGGTTGAGGTGGGTGAAACCGCGGGGAGGTTAGAAGAAGTTTTCCTGAAACTGGCTGACCATTATGATCACATGCTCAAGCTGCGTCGGCAGTTTATCGGAGATGTGACCTGGCCACTGATTCAACTGGGCATGTCCATTTTCGTGATCGGGGGCATGATCTTGCTGCTCAGCATCCTACAGCCCGATAAAAATCAACCATTCAAGGTATTGATTTTCACCTGTGACAGCCAGGGATTGTTTCTCTACATCCTGACCGTTGGCGCAGCCGTTGGTGGCGTGGTTGCGCTAGTGGTCAGCGTGGTGCGTGGTTGGCTGGGAGCCCTTCCCATGGCTCTGATCACGCGGTTACCAGTGGTCGGAGGCTGTATCCGCACCATGGCGTTATCTCGTTTTTCCTGGTCCCTGTCGATGGCGTTAAATGCCGGTGTCGATGCTCGCAAATCAATGCGACTTGCCTTGCGAAGCACACACAATCGGCATTTCACTTCGCAACGAAAGTTGATCGATGAAACGATCGTCGAGGGACAGTCTTTTCACGAGGCGTTACGCAAGACCGGCATCTTCCCGCAAGACTTCCTGGATGCATTCGAGACTGCCGAGATCTCCGGAAGCCAAAGTGAATCCCTGGATCAATTGGCCGTGTTTTACCAGGAACGCGCGGAATCGGCGGCCAAGATGCTGACCCAGGTTTCTTCCTACCTGATTTGGATTCTCACCGCTGGAATCATTATCATGCTGATTCTCCAGTTGTTCAACGAGTTCATCCTGGCCCCTTACAACGAGGCCTTTGACTTCCTCGAAAATGGCTAGTGCTGCAGTCGGTTCAACTGCTACTTCGTTGAGCAAACTGTTCTGCCTGCTGACAGATCGAAAGCCCCACCATATCGCTCCAGCGATCCAGCAGGGTTCTCCAGGTAATTCCCGGTTTCCCGTCACCCACGGGCTGGCGATTGAACTCGGTCACGGACCAGATACAGGGTGAGGTGCTGCACAACATTACCTCGTCTGCTTCTGCCACGTCATCTACCGTCAGGTCACGTTCGACCCAGTTCATGGAAAGTTGTTCGGCCAGTTCCCGGACAACGGCCAGGCTGATACCCGGCAAGGTTTTCAAGCGGGGCGGCGTCACCAGTCCTTCCGACGATCGAAATATCACCACGTTGGCCGTGGACGCTTCCGAAACGTATCCTTCCTGATCCAGCAACAGGGCCCGGGCGCCCGGTTGTGCTCGAGCTACCTCCTGGTCAGCAAGGTAATAATGCATCCTGCTGCGGCACTTAAGATCACCAGGCCAACAGTTCGCGGGCACCTGTCGCACCTGGCTAACCATCAATTGAACGCCATTCGTGTACCAGGGCGCCCAGTCCTGAAATGGTAATGGATAGCTATAAATACAAACCGTTGGTTGTGTCTCGTTATTCGTATCGGCAGCCGCAAGTTCACCCGGGGTGATCAGGATACAGAGGCCCAGGTCATCTCCAGCATCCAGCAAGCGGTAATTGTGCTCGACAACTTTTTCCACTGCCGCCGTCAACCGGGAACGGTAATCCGGCAGTTCCAGGTCAATGATCTGCAGGCTATGGGCAAGTCGATCCAGGTGTGCTTCCCAGCGAAAGAGATCTCCCTGGAAAGTCCGCACACGCTCACTGACCGTGGTCCCCATCAAGAACCCCATGTCATTCATCGCGATCGTCAACCTGGACGGGTCAACAAAGCTGCCATTGAAATAAGCAATCGCGTCGGCCATCAGTTCCTCGATTCACTATCGCCAAATGAGCGGTATACAATTTGATCCCAAAAAGGAAACACACATCAAAATGTTACACGTAAGAGCAACTTTTGCCAGTGAACCTTTTGCAGTTGACGGACCCTCAAGCAACGGGAAGCAGGCAGATATTCCCATTGTGACGATCTTCCCGTTTAACAGGTTTCTCCTGACGGGTGCTTCGACAGGAAAAGATCGCGTCATTTCAGCGGGCAAAGGTCCTTGTTCTGAAAAAAATCAGGAGCTCGATTTGCATTCAGAGAACCGTGATGTAGAGTTCTCTGGCGAAATATTCCTACTGGATTACAGAATTTGCTCACTTATGGAGAAGAGTGATATGAAACGGTTCATCAGTTTGTCGGCCCTGGCCCTGTTGCTCATCGGCTCAAGTGGCTGCTGTCAGCCTTGCTTCAGCCTGCGTAATCGACCCCGCTTATGGAATGCATGCAGTCCCTGCAACAATGTCATGAGTGGTACGATTGTTACGCCGGAAAATGCCAGCGCCGTCCAGATCGGTCCCGCTGAAATTGAACAGCTGCCGGCCCAATAGGCTTCCCAGGGACGCTTCTGGTTGAACCCCGGGCAGCTGCTCAATGCAGGCCCGGGGCACCTGCTGCGCTAATGTATCAGGCGATTCCCCGGGGAACGATCCCGCCAGGTAACCATCCCCGCCTGGATGCCCACGACTTTCCTGGTTTGATGCCCGGATCTCTTTACCTGCATCCGCTGGATTACCAAGGCAGAACGGAGCTTCCTCCGGACAAAACAGGTAAAAAGTGATGCCCGGACGGCTGCCGAGACGAAAATATCTCTGTGGCACACTTTTCGAAGGTCGACTCAATTCACCTTCGCCGAACCTACCTTGCGAGGCATATGGACATGCATCACCAAACGCAACCTTACCGATGGTTCATCGGCATCATCCTGCTGCTCGGTTACTGCCCTTGCACCCAGGGCCAGTTCTTTGTTCCCGGTAACAATCCGGCCCCAGCTGCCAATCAACGCCTGAAACATACCTGGCGAGTCGGCATGGTCATCCAGGCTCAAAACGGGCCCTGTGCCGGGATCTTTGCTACCGTCCCTGTACCGATCGAATGGGAGAACCAACAAGTACGAATCATCAACGAAGAAATATCACCAGAGCTTGGCAAGATACGCTATCGCACCCTGGATCACGGTCTGAAACAAATGATGATTGGTATTACCCGACTGAATCCCGGCCAGCAAGCCATGGCCGTGATTACATTCGAGATTATCAGCAATCCCCTACCCGCGCCGGAAGACACGCAACAATTGAGCATACCAAAACGACCGTCCCGGGATGTTCGGCTCTATCTCGGGAGCAGCCCGTTCATTGACAGTCGCCATGCGAGGATTCGCGACCAGGCCAGGAAGCTCGTGGCTGACCATGAAACCGCCTGGGACCAGGTAGAAGCCATTTACGACTGGGTTCGCGAGCACATCGAACTACGAGAAGGAAAACTAAAAGGAAGCGTGGTCGCCCTACAGAACCAGTTTGGCCAAAAAGAGGACCTGACGTCACTGTTCATCGCACTCTGTCGTGCGCACCGTGTCCCCACACGTACGGTCTGGGTTCCCGATCACAATTACGCAGAATTCTATCTCGAGAACAAGGAGGGTAAGGGCCGTTGGTATCCTTGCGAGTTGGTCGGCACACGGGCTTTTGGACAGTTACCTCAACAGAGACCGATTCTGATGCGGGGAGACAACTTCCGTGTTCCCGAGAAGAAGGAATCCCAGCGTTACGTGGCCGAGTTCCTGACTGGAAAAACAGGCCGCGGACTGGCAAAACCTAACGTTCAGTTCGTCCGAGAACTGGTCGGCACAGAAGCAATTGATTAACTATACTGAACGGTTATGAACACTCCCCTGTTCTCGGCGAGACGCCACACGCAACCTGCTCGACGGATACTTCCTGTCGGTCTGATCGCATCTAGAAATCCATCTCCGTGGCCACTGGCACGCAGCTGGATCCTGCTCTACCTGCTTTGCTGTGGAGCGTTTCATCCCCTGTTGCAGGCCCAGGATCCTGGCAGTGGGGTCCGGTACATGGCAACCGAGAAGCAACAATGGGAAATCGGTGTTACGATTCAATCCCCGGGAAACTGCACGGGCATCACTGCCGCCATCACCGTGCCCAAGGAGTGGCCGGAACAGGCTGTCACCATCCTTAAGCAGGAAAAATCGCCCCAGGTCAAGACGATACGTTTCCAGACGCTTTCCAATGATGTCCAGCAAATGATGGTCTTCATTCCTCGCCTGTCCGCCGGCCAGACGGCTCGCGTGCTGACAACCTTCGAGGTCACCAAGAGCCACATCCTGGCCCCGAAAAAAACGGACCAGTTACAGACCGCTGGACAACTGCCGCGATCTTTCCAGAAATACTTGCTACCCAGCCCATTCATCGAAAGCCGAGACTCCCGGATCCAACGGCTTGCCAGTCAAATCATTGTCGACAAGCCGACTGACTGGGAAAAAGTCGAGGCCATGTTCGACTGGGTACGTGATAATATCGAGTACAAGTTTGACCCCCAGTTACGAGGTGCCATCACGGCCCTGGAAAGGAAGCAGGGAGATTGCGAAGAAATGACTTCCCTCTTTATCGCCTTGTGTCGTATCAACAAGATTCCCGCGCGTTCTGTCTGGATTCCCGGGCATTGCTATCCCGAGTTCTACCTCCAGGACCCTGATGGGACGGGCCATTGGTTTCCCTGTCAGGCAGCTGGTACCCGGGCTTTCGGCAGCATGCCCGAAAACCGTCCTATTCTCCAGAAGGGAGATAACTTCCGTGTCCCAGGAAAGCGCACACCGCAACGTTACGTTAGCGATACGCTCCAGGCTCGCAATGCAACGCAAAACCCCCAGGTCCAATTCATTCGCCGCCGTATCGACCAGCCAACACCACGCTAGTCCTGTCGACGCAAGCTGACATTGCGAGGAGTATTTGATTTCGCATACCAGTTTTTCCAGGCATTCTTATTGAAGCCGTAATTAACGCCCTCGGGAACCAGCAGCAACAGCGCCCCGTGCACGCGTTTATTAAGCACCTCCTGTTCGATGATCTTGGGCCGTCCCCCAAAACCGAGACCGCCACTTCCTCCCGGACTGAAGCCCGCATTAATTTGATTACCGCTGCCGATCTGGATCTTATGCTTGGAAGTAAGAGCATCGATCAAGGGCACGATCGCATCACTGTGACCAATTTGCCCAAGGGCGTACCCAGCCAGGTTAATCTCGGCATTATTAGAGCTACCCAGCTTGGTTACGAAATAAACAATCGCACGGCGACTCTTCCAATCTCGCAATTGTTCCAGGCAGACTTCCTGGACACGATCATCACCATCGTTAATGACTCGATCCACCAGGGCTTGCTCAGCAACGCCACCTCCCAGCTTACTCAGGACTTCAATGTAAAGCAGTTTTAACGTGCGGGGCTCATTCTTCTTTGCCAGCAACTCTGCCAGGATCGGCGTCGCCAGGTGATTTTCCAACCCCTTCAGTGCACGAGTTGCATCGCTGCTTCCCGAACGTCTCTTAATAATCGCTGTTCGCCATCGCTGAACCTGTGCCTTCAACTCGACACTTTCCTGCAGCCGCTTTTCCGCCGCAGCTTCGGCAGCAATTTCCTGGGGTAGCCGCCATCGTTTTTTGTGCTTTACATACCCCTGTTTCCGCATCCAGACATCGGTCTTCTGCCACTGGTTGTTGATACGAACATAGCCGAGTAACTGGCGGGCTCGTTCGTGAGCAGGGTCCAACTTAATGACCTGCTGGAGATGATCGTCACGTTGCGGCCACAATTCCAACAATGCACATCGCTGGGCCATCTCCCAATGCGCTGCAGCACTATTTTCCATCGTTCCAACAATCTTTTCGTATTCCTTGAGTGCTGGCGATTTCAAGTTAACACGAGCCACTTGTTTTGCATCAAGTACCAGCCGACCACTCGCCGTCTTGATGACGTATTGACTCCGCGGGGTTTCATCTGGATTCAACAACTCGCCACTCAAGGTTCCCCCTGTGACAAGTTGGAATTCATCAGCACGCACCAACACGGGCAACAGCAACAGTCCAGCCATCGTCAACTGAGCGACTCGAGAACACCAGTTCCTGGCATTTCTGCACTTCATGACTGTCTCTTTCGATGAGATAACGGCTTGCCCTTATCGACGCTTATCGGCAGATTATCGGATTGATCTGCAACCGGGCCGAGTAGACGACACAATTATTATAGGTGAGAACGTCAATAATGACCAAACAAAACCACTGAAAAATGGGTTGCCCAGACGACTCAACCGACCTACCTCGTTGGATCGGCTGTGCTCAACTGTATGAAAACTCGATCTAACCTGTAACAATGCCCTCCTTAACCGGAGACCTGCTCCTTTCCTGGAGGATAACCGCACGTGACCACACTAAATTACTGCAAACGCTGGTTGTTGATCGGCTGTTTGCTGGCAGCCCTAGCAGTTTTACTGGGTGCTTTCGGCGCTCACAGCCTGGAAGGACAAATGGAAGATTCCAACCTATCCCAGGCCGACATGCAAAAGCGGCTAGGGCAATGGGAAACCGCTGTCCGTTATCACATGTACCACGCCCTGGGGTGCATCGTCGTGGCATTCGTATCCGGCCCGATCGCCAGGTCTGGTTCTCGTCTGGCGGGAATCTTTTTCCTCTGCGGAATCCTGCTCTTTTCTGGTGGCCTTTACGGGTATGTTCTCACCCAGGTACGGTTCCTTGTTTTGATCGTCCCCGTTGGTGGCCTTGCTTTCATCGTGGGCTGGCTGCTGCTGGCATTCTCCCGGCCAGCTTCCTTGCCCAAGTGAACAGCGCATAAAAAAGGCCGAGACACGAGGTCTCGGCCAGGAGCGATTTGGGTCACGCGACCCGGGTCGATTAGTTCTGCGAGCTATCCAGTCCTGTCTGAGCGAGTTCTTCCTCTTCCTGGATAATAATTCGGGGCGTCACCATCATCATCAGGCTCTGGGTTTGCCGACCGATACCAACATTCTTGAACAGACGGTTGATATAAGGGAGCTGAGCCAGGATGGGAACACCTCGTTCCGTACGACCTTCTTGCAATCTCTTGATACCGCCCAACAACACGGTACCACCATCAGGTACGCTAACCGTGGTTGAGACAGTCGTAAAGGAGAACGTCGGCAACTGGACTGTCGTACCTTCCGTGGTTTGCACCGCATTATCTTGTGCCTGGGGGTCGCCGTTCGCATCGAACACAGTTTCTCCGGTACTGGTTGTCGTTTTTCCATCGAACGTGAACGTTTCGACTTCACCGATCTGGCTAAAGAAAGGAACCAGTGTCAACCGTACGAAGCGTCGGTCATTGGAGACCACGGCCTGAACATTGAGCGATGTACCTTCATTCAGGACGACGATAATCGGCATATGGGCAGCAGCAAAATCACCAACCACGGGCATGATACCCGTGACAAATGGTCGCTGTGACGTATCCGAAACCGATGCCTGCTGGCCGTCAAAGAGAGTTACCTTGGGAGCCTGCAGAACATTACTACGCGTGTCGCCCTGGGCAACCTGCAACAGGAAGAACACTTCAATATCACTTAACAAGGCGAAACCGAAGTTGGCTGCCGACCCCGCGTCAAAGCCACCAAACATCGGAACAGCCGAGTTATAGGCATCGCCCTGGTTGAATACCAGGTCCAGGTCAACGGTCGGGCCACCTTCATCCAGGCCGAAGAGCACGCTGGGACCACTGTCGTCCTGGTTTGCATCAGCCACATTAACGTTATCATCGACCTCGAAGTCGAAATCGATACCGATTCGCTCGAAGAAATTATCGTTAAGGGTAATAAAGCGAACCTCGATCGTGATCTGCAAGTCCTGCAGACGACGCAATTGTTCCAAGAGATCCGCGATCTCCTCGTGCACTTCCTGAGTTTGGCTAATCACCAGGCTCAAGTTTCCGGCAAATTCCGAGACCGTACCAGCACCACCGACTTCTTCCCAGCTATCCGGGGCGATCGTCGTCGTAATCAATTCAATCAGTGACTCGAAATCGGCCATGGCGGCTCCACCCGGGCCCACGTTAACACCATTTCGTGGTGACGTCTGTCCGACACCAGGAATCATCCCGGTCGCTCCCATCTGGGCCAAGACCGACGCATTTCCAGTACCACGATCCATCGTATCGGCCGCGATCGTGAGAGGAATCGCACCGGTACTACCCGGCATTCCTCCAGCGCCTACCCGGTTGTGTGCATTTCGAATGGCTGCCGGCAGTCCAACTTCTGAACCCGGCACGAAATTGGGTATACCGATCACTAGGTCTGCCACATTGTAAACTTCCTGGTAAACGTCCGTATCGCGTGTCTGTTCACTGGTAATAAGTAAAACTTCGTTACGAATTACGTAGCTCAGCCGCAATTCCTCGAGGATCAGGTTCAGGGCACTTTGCAAAGAAACCGGTTGAGACAATGCGATCGTCACGGGAGTATCCGATGTCACACCTTCAGCGACCAAGCCACGACGGTCGAGATGAACATTGATTCCCGCCATTCTTCCCAGCGTGTCAACCACGACGCTCAAGGGGGATTGATTAAAATTGACATCCACATGTTTTTTCAGGGACTTCTGGATTTCAATTCCCGTCGGCGTCAAGCGTCCTTGCTGCCGCTTCAACAAGTTGCGCCGCCTCAGGGTAAGTTCTTCCCAGTTTTTAGCCTCATCGAAAACAATCGGATTTCGATCGTCAAACGGTTGGCTGGATTGATCTACTGAAAAGAGTGCATCGACGAATCCTTGTTCTTTCAATTCATCGTTAGCCATTTGATCACCGATCCGTTTGATGAAACGACTTTTCCAGACCAGTGTCTGGACCACAGGTTCATCGGGGGCCAGTTCGCGAGCCTGCCTGGCCAGTACCTCGGCCTCGGCATAACGCCGCTCGTCAACTAGTTCATTGAACTGATCCACGAGTTCAGCAACGCGTGTCCGTGCATCTGCCAATTCCTGACGTTCATCTTCAATCCGATCCAGGATCGCAGCATTACGCTCATCCAATTCAATGTCTGCCAGGTTAGCGGCAATATGCTGCTCCATTTCTGCGACACTACGATTCACGATTCGCAGCAGGGGCCGTCGAGATGTTTCATCCAATTCCGATTGTTCGACATGTTCATGCAACTTCAACAGCTGCTCCAGGGCCGCACGAGGATCCTTTTCCTTGAGTTCCTCGCCTCGCCGTTGGCCTGCTGTGATTTCACGCAACAGTTTCTGACGCAGCAATTGTTGTCGACTATCGACCGCTGACAGAGGATTCGGCTGAGTTGTCTCACCGGTGTTGATCCGTTGGGTCACGGACAGCAGCGTTAATTTCTCCTGGAGACGCTGACGAGTCAGGGCATCCAGTTGTTTCTCATACTGCCAGGCCTGTCGAAACAAGTTCAACGCCTCATCTCGATCCTGCTGATCGAGCGCTTTCAGGCCAGCGGCAAACAATTTCATCCCAGGTGTTTGAGGTAAGGCTGCAGGTTCTCCAACCGTATTCTGAGCAGGCACGGTTCGTGTCTGGTCCTGCCCTGGGCGATAGACACCCTGCTGGACGGCCGAGGGCTGAGCTCCTGCGACCGGCTGTCCTGCACCGGCACCTGCGTTGTCCACGAAACTTGCCGGTTGAACCGGTCCATTAGCACGTTGGGCAACTTGATTAATCTGTTGCTGTACCTGCCATGGCTGCAGTTCGTTGGCAGCAAACATCGTTGCTGGCAGCTGGTAACGCTCCGCCTGCAGGGTTGCCTGCCGAGCGGTGACAAGATCGCCACGGCCGAGCGCGGCCATGGCCTGTCCGAGTAGCCGAGTCACCTCTGCTTTAGGATTGGGTGCGCCGCTTTGCACGCCTGCCTGAGCCTGCATTGTCTGCTGCTCGAGTTGCGTAATTTTCTGGAGTAACTTCGCTGGGTTGCTTTCCTGGGCGGCAAATGCAGCCCCAATGGATTGCGCCTGGAGGCCCAGTTTCTTGGCGGCAGCAAAATCACGGTAAGCCAGTAAACCTTCGCTTTGCTGTACGAGGAATTCGGCGTAGTCGTGTTTATAGCGATCCTGGTTCAGGGCACTGGCAGGTCGCACAGCAAACTCCTTGAACCGCATAATCAATTGATCGACACGGCTAGGTGAATCCATGTTGGGAAAACTAGCCAAGCGTAGCTGCTTGGCTCGCTGGACCCACTCGACGGCCTGATCAATCTTACCCTCTGCCAGGGCTCGGCGACCGGCCCACAGCATACGCTGTTGTTCTTTTCTGTCGCTGCTGTTCTCAGCACCGGCACCCATCTGGTTGGGGTCATTAACCAGCGAGGCTCGAAACGCATTGTTCTGCGAATTAGCAGCCGTGGAACCACCAATTGCCTGGACTCGGTCCGCAGGCATAGCGGCCACACCGGTGGGCTGTAGTGTCCGAGCTGTTCTCAGAACCGGGGCAGTGAGTTGCTTGGGATCGACTCCCGCTTTCTGCAGTTCCTGGGCCAGATGAAATGGCTGGTATTCGTTGGCTGCAAAAGCAGCTCCGGCGCCAACCGCACTCTGGTACCAACCGATTGCGCCGGCCAGGTCACCGGCCTGCAGGGCAGCACGCCCTTTTTTCATTGCCGAAACGGCCTGCGCCTTGGACTGATCAGCCAATCGCTCCAGTGTCGCCTGTCTACTTCCTACTGAGTAGGGATCACTGGGTGGCCTGGAACCAGCCACCTGGCCAGTTGCTGCGGCTCCGCTATTAGCATTTGTTGAAACAGGGGCTCCCTGACGCAACTTGGCTAGGTCGGCAGCAACTTTCGCTGGCGTATCCTCAAACCGCGTCGTCAACCGATCGTACTGCGGATTGAGGCGTGTCGCCCTCTGCAGATAGTCTTCGGCCAAGGAATAGTTCCCCACATCCATTGCCTGACGCGCATAGGCCAGCCATTTGCCTGCCTCTCGTCGATTTGTGGCAACGGTCGAATCTGCTTGTCCGACCTGCATCGAACTGATTCGTGCCATATTAGCTACCGGGGAAGTGGCTTGCGTTATTGCACAGTTCACGAGCGTGATTGCCAATGCTGCACAACAGACCAACAGGTGTTTCCAGGACGCTCTCAACGCGCTACTCCTTCTTCGTGATGCATCAAACTGAACGGGAAAACTTTTTTCCCACAGAATCAACTTCTTCAACTTGATAGGTAGGTAGGTTTGATGAACTCCGGTAGCAGGCGGTTTCCACGCAAACCGTGGAACGTCAGTACCGGTGCCTCGAAAGGCGTGTCATCTGGTAGGTAGGAATGTGTTTTGAAAAGGATGGGACTCAAGATGAGCGAGGGATAAATACTGGTAACGCAAAGAGGCGTCAAGGCCATTTCCAGAAACGGCAAGAAACTTATTTCAGATTAGCCGGAAGTGCTAGCATTCAGAAACCAAGAAACGCCACAGGCCCGCGCGTCTTGCGGACGCCTCGGGCCTGGTCGTTGAGCTTCGTAAATGGACTCGAATAGGAGTCACGGGGCATCAATACATGTCGTAATCGCCACCGTGGCCTTTCCCCTTATCATCCTTCGGCTTCTCTGCCACCAGCGCGTCACTAGTTAGCAACAGGGTGGCAACACTGGCGGAGTTATTTAATGCCGTGCGGGTCACTCGCGTCGGATCGATGACTCCCGCCTTGACCATATCTTCGTAGGTATCGGTCAACGCGTTGTAGCCATAGTTTCCTTTTTCCGACAAGACTTTCTCGCAAACGATGCCGCCATCCTGGCCGGCGTTCTGGGAAATCATCGTCAGGGGAGCACGGGCGGCACGCAGTACGATATCGTATCCGATAGCCTCGTCCTGGGAGAGATCCTTGGGAACTTTCACCTGGGAACTGGCTCGCAGAATTGCGACTCCACCACCAGGAAGAATTCCTTCAGCAACTGCGGCTCGCGTGGCATGCAATGCATCCTCGACACGTGCTTTCTTTTCTTTCATTTCACTTTCGGTAGCGGCTCCGACGTTGACCTTGGCAACTCCACCTGCCAACTTCGCCAGCCGTTCCTCCAGTTTTTCGCGATCATAATCACTGGTCGAATTCTCAATCTCTCGACGCAACTGATCGATGCGAGCCTTGATATCGCCACTCTTACCAGCTCCCTCGATAAGGGTGCAATTATCCTTGTCGATAATTACTTTCTTGGCACGTCCCAGGTCAGAAATCGGCATCGATTCCAGGTTGATTCCCAGCGTCTCAAAGATGGCGGTCCCCCCCGTGAGGATAGCAATATCTTCAAGCATTGCTTTGCGGCGATCACCATAACCGGGCGCCTTCACAGCACAACACTGGAAGGTGCCACGCAACCGATTGATGACGAGCGTTGCGAGTGCTTCGCCTTCCACATCTTCGGCCACGATCAGCAAGGGCTTACCCTGTTTAACCACAGCTTCCAGCAACGGCACGAGATCCTTGATGTTGGTAATTTTCTTTTCAAAAACCAGCACGTAGGCGTCTTCCAGGACCGCTTCCATCGAATTGGGATCGGTCACGAAGTAGGGAGATAGGTAACCTCGATCGAACTGCATCCCTTCGACCCATTCGACATCGGTATTGAGGCTCTTTCCTTCATCCACGGTAATCACACCATCTTTACCGACCTTGCTCATGGCGTTGGCCAGCAGCTCACCGATTTCAGCATCGTTATTGGCAGCGATCGAAGCCACACTTGCCATCTCATCGGTCGTCTTGATCTTGATCGACATCGATTCCAGCTTGGCAACGACATCTTCTACGGCTCGCTCGATTCCCTGTTTCATCTGGACGGGGTTCACTCCCGCAACCACCGCTTTCAAACCTTCGTTGAAAATGGCCTCGGCCATAACCGTGGCGGTCGTGGTGCCGTCACCTGCAACATCGCTGGTCTTGCTGGCAACTTCACGGACCATCTGGGCGCCCATGTTCTCGTAGACATCCTCGAGATCGATTTCCTTGGCAACCGTCACGCCATCTTTCGTGACAGTGGGTGAACCGAAACTCTTTTGAAGAATAACGTTTCGCCCCTTCGGTCCCAGCGTCACCTTAACAGCACGCGCCAACTTAGAGATACCACGTCGAATGGCCTCTCGAGCTTCTTGGTCAAAGGCAATGATTTTCGCCATTAGATTGCTTCTCCTGTTTTCCCTTGTATGAACTCAATATTGGCTGCTTAAAGATCCCGACCTGATTTACATCAAGGTCGCCGTGGACCAGCAGAAAACTGTTACCGTTATTCAATGACAGCCAGAATGTCGTCTTCTCGCATCAACAATAATTCGTCATCATCGACCTGGAAGGATTCACCGGCATAGCTGTTGAAGATCACCCGATCCCCCACCACGACCTGCAGTTCAGATCGATTGCCATCTGGCAGCAAACGTCCGTCTCCGATACTCACCACGGTACCACGAGCGGGTTTATCCTGAGCGCTATCCGGCAAGACAATGCCTCCAGCGGTGACATCTTCAGAAGCCTCTCGCTCCACTACCACGCGATCACCCAGGGGCTGTAGTTTAATTCGTCGCTTGGACTTTTTCTTGGTCGCTGTCCCCATCTGTCTCATCCTCTCCAGGTTGGTAAATCAATCAATCGTGTTACTTTATCGTTGCTTCATGGGAGTAAACGGTGTTTTCTCCCATCATTGCACTGCTGTCAAAATTGCACACTCTTGGCACATCTCTGCCTATAACTTGGCAAGTGGCGCGCCAAAACGGCTAATTTTCCTGCAAATCACCAAAATAACCGCATTTGCAGTAAACCGGCCCCTACCGGGACCCAAGTGCACCCGTCAGCATGGCAGCCAAGTCGTGGTGCCCAGATCTGCTGCTGCCAATTTGACAGCCTCTCCTGGTGACCTAAGTTACAAGAAAGACACATTGTCCCCGGCAGGATCACTCGGCACAATGGGCTTACCCTTAAAATACCGGACTTATCTTCCCGTGCTCCCTAATCCCCTTTCCCAAAGAATCCTCGTTCATAATGCCTATTAAAATCAGTTGTCGCTGCGGCCAACGCTTCCAGGCACCCGAAAAACTGGCCG
>MPLU02209808.1_pt1 | contig 19536 bp, 16 predicted proteins | sample 1617381 | NCBI WGS metagenome assembly MPLU02 (sample SAMN05944801, study PRJNA350692) | marine metagenome | biome: marine; feature: ODZ; material: water; isolation source: 90 m water sample filtered on 0.2 um supor filter | place: Pacific Ocean | collected 2012-04-08 | depth 90m m
CAGACGATGATCTGGCCTCATTGGCGGACACGGCCGCTTCGATCGACGATCTGCTGGCTCAAAACGATGATGCGCCAGTGGTGCGGCTGATCAATGCCCTGCTGCTGGAGGCGGTCAAGGAAGGCGCGTCTGACGTGCATATCGAGACGGAGGAGCGGCGACTTTTGGTGCGCTTTCGGGTCGACGGCATTCTACGCGAGGTAATCAGCCCGAAACGCGCACTCGCGCCGCTGCTTGTCAGCCGGATCAAGGTGATGGGCAAACTCGACATCGCTGAAAAACGCCTTCCGCAGGACGGCCGTGTTTCGTTGCGGGTCGGAGGGTATGACCTTGACGTGCGCATCTCGACGATCCCCTCTCAATTTGGCGAGCGCGTGGTGCTGCGACTTTTGGACCGGGGGCAGACATTACGCGGGATCGACCATCTTGGCCTGTCGGATCGCGATAATACGGTGCTGAAACGGATCCTGTCCTTGCCCGATGGGATGGTGCTGGTGACTGGACCGACCGGTTCGGGCAAGACCACGACGCTTTATGCTGGTCTGGATATGCTGAACGACCGGCAACGCAACATCATGACCGTCGAGGACCCGATCGAATATACGATGGACGGCGTTGGACAGATGCAGGTCAACGCCAAGACCGATCTCAGCTTTGCCAGAGGGTTGCGCGCCATTCTACGGCAAGATCCGGATGTGATTATGGTCGGCGAGATCCGGGACCGCGAGACGGCACAGATCGCCGTGGAATCCGCCATGACCGGGCATCTGGTCATCTCGACCTTGCACACCAACACGGCCATCGGTGCCGTGTCTCGACTGGTCGAAATGGGTGTCGAACGATTTTTGCTGGCCCCTATGCTGCGCGGGCTGATCGCACAGCGGCTGGTGCGGCGCAATTGCACCGACTGTCTGGGCGACCACGAGGTCACGCAGGCGGAAAGCGATCTTTTGGGGCAAAAGATTAAGCCCGGAGAGATCGTGAAAAAGGGGCTTGGCTGCGATACCTGTCAAGCCAGTGGCTTTCGCGGACGTCTGCCGCTGTATGAAATTATCGAGGTCGACGGCGCGCTTGAACGCAAAATGCACGAAGGGCAATCCGAAGCCGAGCTGATCGCCGCGGCGCGGGATCGCGGCCCGAGCATTCTGGACGACGGCATCGCCAAGATGCGTTTGGGCCTCACCACTGCACAGGAAGTCGCGCGCGCCATCCACGACGGTGCCCCACCGCAACCCAGCATATCGCTTGCCGCATCACAAGAGGATGAATAATGCCAGCCTATGCCTATGAAGCGATGACGCCCGCGGGCAAGTCGACCAAGGGGATCATAGAGGCCGCAAGTGCCGCCGCCGCACGCAGCAGTCTGCGCCAGCGCAACCTCGCGCCGCTGTCGGTCGAACCAACCGTCGCAAAAAAGGGGAAAGCGACGAAAGGGGCGGGCTTTGGCAGGGCCAAGATTTCGCGCCGCGCGCTGACCCTACTGACCCGACAGCTTGCCACGCTGATCGGTTCGGGGATCGGTGTGGAGCAAGCGCTCAAGACAGTGGCAGACCAGCAGAACAAGCCTGCTGTTACATCACTGTTGTTGAACCTGCGCGCCTCAGTGCTCGACGGGCGCAGCTTTGCGCAGGCGCTTGGCGAGTATCCTCAGGTGTTCGGCGACTTTTATCGTGCGTCGGTCGCTGCGGGGGAAACCTCGGGGCAGCTTGGCCAAGTGATGGAACATCTGTCCGGCTTCGTGGAAACCCGCGCAAAGAACCGGCAGACGGTGCAGCTTGCGTTGCTGTATCCCGCGATCCTTGCCGTCGTTTCGCTTGCGGTAATCGTAGCACTGTTGACCTTTGTGGTGCCTGACATCGTGCGCGTTTTCACCTCTCGCGGGGCGGAGCTGCCGTTCCTGACCCGTTCGTTGATTACGGTAAGTGATTTTATCAATGCGTGGGGTATTGCAATGCTCGGCGTGCTCGCGGCCGTTATCCTTGGCGGGGCCAGCCTGCTGCGGCAACCGGCGATGCGGCTGCGCTGGCATCGATTTCTATCGCGTTCGGTGCTGACGCGGGGGTTCTCTCTCAAGACAAACTCGGTGCAGTTTGCGGGTACCTTGGCAACCTTGACCGTCAGCCGCGTGCCGCTTGTAGATGCCTTGACCGCTGCTACGCAGACCGTGCCAAATTTGCACGTCCGCGAAAAAGTCGCCCAAGCCACGGCACGCGTACGCGAAGGGACGGCGCTTTCACGGGCGCTGGACGATGCCAAAGTCTTCCCCCCGATGCTGATCGCGATGATCGCAAGTGGCGAAGCGGGGGGCGTGCTGGGGACAACGCTGACCCGCGCAGCCGACGATCAGGAGCGCGATCTGAATGCACTGGTAGCCGCATTGGTGGCACTGGTCGAACCGGCCGTACTGCTGATCATGGGGGGGATCGTGATGCTTTTGGTGCTTTCGATCCTGTTGCCGATCGTTAACCTTAACAATCTGGTGAATTAGAATGGCATTTCTATGATCATCGGCCCGCTCGTCGGCATGCCCGGCACAAGCACGGCGCCTTCGGGCTCGATACGCGCGATCAGCCGCCGTTCCCCTGTCACCGTGACCTTGGCCAGCGTGCTGTCACGGTCCGTCAATATTGCTATGGCGTCGCGGCCTTGGGTTGTCAGGTCCAACGTCATCTGCGGCACTGTTGTGTCGCGCCCCAATAGATCTTTGCACCGCCCTTCGCTGATCAGAACCGCGCCCGCCGCAGCAGCGGCCCCCTTGCGCCAGCTCAGCCCTTGCACATCAACGACGGCCTGCGACGTGCAGTTTTTCAATGCGGCCCCGGGGATCAGGTCGACCAAACCGGGCCCGATACGCCCCACAATATCCGTCGCGCTCATGGATGCCGGGGTAAAGGTCGCAACGCCGGTCAATTGGGTGTCGGGCCCTTGCAAGGTCCAGTCCGCGACCCCGCGAGCAGCGAACAACGGCCAGCCGCGCAGGCCCCAATCCAGCGAATATCCACCGTCCAACACAGCACGCCCTTCCCACAGGCCGCCATACAGGTCAGTAATCGGAGCAGGGATGACGGCAATACGGCGCAAGGCCGATGCCGGGAGGGTGACAATCAATGTCGTCACGTAAACGAGGAATGCAAAAGATGCCAAAAGCACAGCCGATACAATCCATCGAAACCGTGACTTCCGGTGCCTTTTCCCCTCTGTCGCGGCGGCGGGTATTGTTGGGTCTTGGTGGGTCATCGGCGCTCATTGGTTTATCGGGCTGCGGCGGGTTGTCTTTGACAGGTGACACTGAACTGCCGCCTGAAAATGCGGTAGGACAGGCCGTTTTGCTGGCCCCGCTTACCGGCCCGCGTGCGTCATTAGGACAGATCATGCTGGCAGCCGCAAGCCTTGGCGGCAACGCGACCGGCCCAGGGGCCGAGGTCGAGGTGGTCGATGCTGGCGATAGCCCCGAAACAGCCGTTGCTGCCGCGCAAAAAGCGATGGACGGCGGGGCGAAGATGTTACTTGGTCCGCTTTTCTCAGGCCAGAGCCGCGCAGTCGCCGAAGCTGTCGGGCGCGGTACGCCCGTTGTTTCACTGTCGAACGACAGCTCTATCGCCGGAGATAACCTGTTTGTATTCGGCATCACACCGCAGCAATCAGCGAAATCGATCCTCGGCTTCGCGGCAACCCGCGGCAAGCGCAACGTTGTTACTGTTGTTCCTCCGGGGCCATTTGGTGCCTTGTCCGCGCAGGCAGCGCAATCCGTCGTCGCGGCGACAGGGGGTACCGCTCCGCCAGCGATTGTTGCCGCATCCGCCGCTGGCCTGATCGACAAGATCCGGGCCGCGAACGGCGGTGCGCTGCCAGATGCGGTTTATCTGCCCGTTGTGGGTGGTCCCTTTGAAGAACAGGCCGCGGCGATCAAGAGCGCGGGGGTGCAGCTGCTTGGCTCGGAACAATGGGCCTCGATCACGCCTTACCGGATCGACGCATTGCAGGATGGTTGGTTTGCCGCACCCGACCCTGTTCGTTTCGAAGCCTTTGCTACGGCCTTTACCGTGTTCAGTGAAACCGAGGCGGGTGTGCTTGGCGGGTTGGCCTTTGATGCCGTCGAAATGGCGCGCATTCTTGGTCGCATCGGCCAGCAGAACCGCAAAGGGCTGCTGCGCGACGCCGGTTTCGACGGGGTCGTCGGCCCCTACCGTTTCCAAAAGGACGGACAATGCGCACGCGGGCTGGCTATCCTGAGCGTGACAACCGGCGCGAATAACCTGATTGGCTCTACCGGGGCATGACCGTCATCCGCGACCAAGAGGCTGGCGTGACCCTGATCGAGATGCTGGTCGCTCTTAGTCTTTTCGCTTTGGTGGGTATTGCCTCGTTTACCACGCTGGACACGATCTTGCGCGTCCGCGAACGCACCGATGGCCGGCTCGAGCATCTGGCACAATTGGATCGGGCGTTGCTGGTCTTCGGGCGCGATATCGTGCAGGCGGACCCCGGTACGGTGACGCTTCGGGATGGGGTCCTGTCCACTCTCGGGCATGATGGCCAGACCAGACGCCAGTATCTGCACGATGCAAATTCGCTTAGCCGCGAGATAGGCCCCCGAAATGCGGATGATCTGTTGCGGCAATCCTTGATACTGGATGTCAGCGCGCTGACGTTTCGCGTGCTTGATAGGGATCGTAACTGGCATTCGGCGTGGCCCCTTCCCGACAGCGAGAGCGAAGCGCTGGCCGTGGATATGCGCGTGGACATTGATGGAATTGGCAGTCTGAGGCGGCTTTCGTCTTTGACCCGCCCTGCGCCCCGATGAGCCGCGCCGGTATACGATATCCGGACGGCGGCGTCGTGTTGATCAACGTGTTGGTGGCGCTCGCGTTGGGGTCTGCGATCGTTGTCTTGATGTTCACCTCGCAAGAATCCCTGATGGAACGCACCCAGCGAGCAGCCGCAGCGACCCAGGCCGAGGCGCTGGCCTTGGGCGCGGAGACCTCGATTATCGTGGCGCTACGTCGGGATATGGACGTCGCACCCGAGACGGACCATATGGCCGAACCATGGGCGTTGGCAGCACAAGAAGAAGTGCAACTAGAGACGGGTAGCTTTGCGATCAGCGTATCAGATGCCCAAGCGCGGTTTGATTTGAACGGGCTTGCAGCGGGGCGCCTCTCGCAACAGCAAATCCTTGCGCGGCTGGTCAAATCTCTGGCCCTGCCCGACAGCGTGGCCTTGGACATCAACGACCGAATTTCCCGCCGCGGCCCCATACGCGCGTTGTCCGAGGTCGAGCTTTTGGACGCGCAGACGCGTGCGATACTGGCCCCCCACGTCAGCCTGCTACCGCAACCCGGCGATGTGAACATCAACACCGCAAGTGAAGCGGTCATCGCGGCAGTGCTGGGATCGCCAACCGCCGCAAGACAACTGGTCAAGCGGCGCGAACAAAACGGCTTCCTCACGCGCGGGGATGTGACCGATGCTGGCATTGTCGCGCTGAACGGCATTGGTTTTACGTCAGACGTCTATGATGTGGAAAGCCGCGCAGAAGTCGATGGCACGACGGTTATCCTGACGTCCCGGCTGCTGCGCGAAGACAGGCTGGGGCGAAAAGACACCTATGCGATCGAGCGCAGCTTTTCAAAGCATCTGGGATCGAAGGGGAGCTTGCCTGCCCCAAAGCCCTTCCGTCCCTAAGGGTAAAATGCGAAACGCGGCCACTCTATGGAGCGGCCGCGCCTCTTTCATATTCTCACACCCCCGAAAAGGAGCCAATCAACCTAGGGGTTGAAAGGTTCGCTCGTCGGGAACCGTGGCACTGTGACCCCCGCGAGGGAGATCGGCTGGGCATTGCGATCCTGGTTGAAGGCGCGCACAAAATCGGCCCCCAATTTGGAAATGCCGTTTAGTCCGCCGCTGCTACCACAAGCGACTAGAACGCCGGCCACAACCACAAGAACTGAGATACTCTTCAACATCGGAATTCTCCTATTCTATGGGTTTAGTTGTTCGGCGAGCCAGCAATCGGTGTGTTCAAGTAGGGGAACACGGTTTGCAACTCGGTGGCGCGCAAAGGTGCCCCATCGGTCAACGGCACTAGGCCCGCAGGCGCGGTATCGTTGGGATCGCCTTTGCCACAAAGACCCAGATTTACATTGTCTTCGGCACTTGGGTCTCCGCTAAGCTCTTGCCCGAGAGGCACGTCATGGCACAACCGGCCCATCATCACGCGCAGCGCAAGATCGACAGTGTCATCCGCCGGACGGCGACCGTTGGGAAAGCCCGCGAGGTCTTCAGCCAAAAGGCCAAAGGTATGCTGCTCGGACGCGGGTGTCGCCGGGAACGCTGTATTCAAACGCAGCATTTCAGACAGGTCTGTCTTCGTATCGAAGCCAGCAGGCTGGTTTACGCCCTGAAAACCGCTGAGGAACGCTGTAACTAGGTCGTTCCGGGGGAAGTTCGACGGAGCGATATTGTCCGATGCACCCAACGCATCGCGGAACAGGATATCCAGTAGCGCTGGCAGGGTCGGATTGGTCACATAGACAGCCAGTGCCTCGTCAATTGTAGGCTCTGCTGCGTTAAACAGATCCTTGTCGGAAAGGCCGATGACCACCTCGTTGACCAGCGGGTTGGACAAGCGCGACTGCTGTACCCAAGCGCCACCATAAATCGAGGTCTTCTCGTAGGTGGGCGACGGGTCTTCCAATTCGCCTTGTGGCAGGCTGGCAGTCGTCCATGCCCCGATGACCGGCTCATCCCCTTGGGTCAGACAGGAGATTGGAACTTCCAAAGCCAGGGTTGTGACATTGGCTTTACCAATCAGGTCGTCATTGGCGCGGTCCTGCACGATCCCGTTCGCGTTGAAATTGGGATCGTTATACTGGGACCACATCGGGTTATCTGGTCCCTGCACTGGAACGAGGTTCACCAGATCAAAGATTTCGCCAAGGTTCACCGCGAAGGCCTCTGCGCGCTGGCCAGCAAAAACTCGGCCCGTTCCGCAGCCCGGAATTTTTACATCGTCATAGATATAGGCGTTCGCGTATTCGGCATAGTCAGGCAGGGTCTTGTTGCCAACGTTGTCGAGCGGCTTGGTAAAGGTCGTCCCGCCGCCATGCGAAAGAGACGTTCTTTTGCCGCTGCGACGGTCCCCCGTGATCATGGTCACGCTATAGCTTTCGGTTTCACCCAGAGCGGCAGTCGGGCTGCTGGCTGTGATCTGGCCTGCGGCGCGCAGCGGAATGCCCACTTTCTCGCCGCCGATGTCCAGCTGGATACCAGTGCCGTCTTTCAGATTATTGTCGAATTGGAACTGAAAGGTGATCTCTTCTTCGGCATCGGCGTCATTGCTGACATGGATCTCATAGATCGCATCAGGGTCCATGGTGAAATAGTTGGGTCCACCATAGGGGGCCTGCAAAGGCTGGTAATTTGCAATGAGGGTCACGTAGTCGCCGCGGTTTGCCTCGTAGCTTTTGAACATGTAGAAATCTGTCGCGTCGATCTTTGGCTGCTCGGTAATGCCCGGCGCCTCACGGTGCGATGATGCAGTTGCAATGCTTGCTGTCAGGCAAAGCGCTGTAGCGCAGCTTCCCTGCAACAAGGTACGAATGGTTAATGTCATTTTTCACTCCCAAGTTGGCTTATTTTATGTGCCGAGACCAATGGTCATCGGATCGCCCTGCGAGTGCTGAAAAAATTCTATTCACTACCCGCATTGAATGAGACACGTGCTGCCGCCGAGAAAGTTTCACAGTTTATGATAGAATGTTGCACTTAGACGGAACCTAGGCCCACTGGCGTTTTTGATGCTTGCCGTGTTTTATACGTGAATGCCTCTGTTCATCTTATCCTCGATCATTCTGATTCCGATTTTGGGTCAGCTTGTTCGTATTGATCTGCGCCAACACCGCCTGCCGGATCGCTATACGCTTCCGCTGATCTGCGTTGGGCTAGCCACGAATGCCCTCGCGCAGCGTGCCCTCCCGACAGAGGCGATCTGGGGCGCTATCATTGGCTATGTGGTATTCTGGCTGATCGGAGCGGTCTATTTCCGCAGCCGTGGGCAGGAAGGGTTGGGCTTGGGCGATGCAAAGCTGCTGTCGGCAGCGGGAGCATGGGTTGGAGTTTTCGCCTTGCCTTGGGTCGTGCTCCTGTCGGCTCTGGGTGCCCTTGGGTACGCAGTGCTCTCGGGCCACGGGCGCCAAGAGCGCCTTGCGTTTGGTCCATGGATTGCCGGGGCCCTTCTTCTTATTTGGTTCGGAAAAGGGTTTTTTTCAGAGGTATAGAAACGCGTATTACCCCTGTGAACGGCATTTTGCGCCGCCATCTCGCGGAGTTTCCAATCGAAGGACGTCAAGCATATGCCCGGTCAGCGTTGAGGGTCTGCGCGTTTACGTCTGAATAAGCTCGACAACCATGCTCTCCTCGGCCGTTCCGCTGGCGTCGCCTCGTCCCCTTGCAGGCTTCGCTTTTGTCCAAACATCAGCATGGCGGGTGTCAGGATGAGTGTCAGAAGGGTCGCGACAACCAGCCCCCCTACAATCGCGCTCGACAGTTCGGTCCAGTATTGAGTCGATGGCGCGCCAAAGACGATTTCGCGCGTGAAGAAATTCAGGTTGGCCCCCAGCACCATCGGCATCAGGCCAAGCGCCGTGGTAATCGATGTCAGAAGAACAGGCCGCAAACGTTGTGCGCCTGTGCGCAAGGCGGCCTCGCGCGGGTGCATGCCAGAGGATCGTAGATCATTGTAGGTATCAATCAGAACAATGTTGTTGTTCACCACGATGCCCGCCAACGCGATAATCCCGATGCCCCCCATCACAACGCCAAAGGGGCGCCCCGTGACGATCAAGCCAAGCAAAACACCCGCGACCGAGAAGATGATCGCGCTCATCACGACGAAGGCTTGGTAGAAGCTGTTGAACTGAAGAACCAGGATCACCAGCATCAAGACAATCGCGGACACGAAGGCACCAACAAGGAACACCATCGCTTCGGTCTGGTCCTGCGCCTCGCCGGCGAAGCTATAGCTGACCCCGTCGGGCAAATCCGCGGCGTCCAGAGCTTGTTGCAACGCCGTCACCTGATCGTTGACCAACAAACCGGGTGCGACATTTGCCTCTATCGTCACGACGCGCTTTTCATCAACACGTGTGATCGTGCCCGTCCGTTCGACCGGCTCGAAGGTGACAAAGTTGGAGATCGGCACCAATCCGGCAGAGGTGGGAACGCGCAGGTTTCCAAGCTCTGACAAAGACCGTTCCTCGGCCGGGAAACGAACCCGGATATCCAGCTCTCCGTCCGCGTCCTCGGGCCGGTAATCCGCGACGGCGATCCCTTGGGTCAGCAGCTGAACGGCCTGCCCCAAAAGACTGACATCTGCGCCGTATCGCGCGGCTTCCGCCCGGTTCACGCGGATGGACACCTCTACCCCCGGAAGCGGCAGCGTGTCGGTCACATCCGTGAAGCCGCCGATCTGCTCCATGATGGACAAAACCTGCGCGACAGCATCACCTCGCACCGCCGGATTGCGCGCTGCGATCTGAAGGTTGATCGGCTTGCCAGCGGTGGGACCGCCGCTTTCGGTCTGGACCTGAACATCAATGCCGGCAATGTCTGCGACATCACGCCGGATATCGGTGCCGATGGCGTCTGCCGCGCGCCGCCTGTTCCATTCGGTGAGCTCAAGCTGTATCGTACCGATGGTTTCTTCGCTGCCCTGCCCTGCGCTCATCGTGGATCGGGCATAGACGGTGGCCACTTCATCATAGCCCATCAATCGCTGCTCGACCCTGCGCACCAACGCGTCACGTTCGTAGATAGAGAAGTTGTCACGGGCAAGCACCTGAACTTGCATGAACTCAGGCTCTACCGAAGGGAAGAACGACAGGCCGGTGCCGAACTGCCCGTATAGACCAAAGCTGCCAAGCAGCATGGCAAGCGCCAGCAACGCCGTCGCACCGGGCCTGAGGATTGCCCATTCCAATAGACGCACATAGGCCCCCGTCAGCCCGCCAATGCGCCGTGGGTCACCTTTTTCAGCTTCGCTGAGCGCACGTTTGGCCGCGGCATTTTGCGGCTGGCGTTTCCCGATGAGGCCACCCAGTACCGGGATGAAGATGAGCGCCATGAAAAGGGACGCGAAAAGGGTCAGGATCACGGTAATGGGCAGGAACTTCATGAACTCGCCGACCATGCCGGTCCAGAACAGCAGCGGAAAGAACACGCTTAATGTCGTGGCGGTTGAGGCGATGATCGGCCAAGCCATGCGCTTGGCGGCATAGGCATAGGCTGTTTGCGCATCATCCCCCTCTTGCAGACGACGGTCCGCCAGCTCGACCGTTACGATGGCCCCATCGACCAGCATCCCGACAACCAAAATCAGCGAAAAGAGAACCACGATATTCATCGTGAACCCCATCGCCCAAAGGGCCGTTACCCCCACCAGAAACGCCCCCGGAATGGCAAGACCGACAAGGATAGCCGACCGAAGGCCAAGGGCGGCCACGATGACGATCATCACAAGCAAAACCGCTGCAATGACGTTCGCCTCCAGGTCGCTCAGCAAAGTCTCTACCTGCTCGGACTGATCTTGCAGGTAGGTTACCTCGATGCTTTCGGGCCAATCCTTGCGCAGCTCTTCCAGCGCAGCACGCGTGGCCGCGACTGTTTCGATGATATTCGCGCCGGACCGCTTTTTCACCTCAAGCGCAAGTGCCGGTTGCCCGTCAATGCGTGCGTAGCCCGTCGGATCCTGGAAGGTGCGGCGGACGGTTGCGACATCTTCGAATGTCACCACCGTATTGCCGCGCACCTTTACCGGAATTTCCATGACGTCTTGCAGGTCCTCGATCAGGCCCGGCACCTTGAGCACGATGCGCCCGCCCCCCGTCTCGATGGCCCCCGCGGCAATCAAACGGTTGTTCCGTTGAAGCTGGCCGATCAGCTCATCAAAGCTCAGGTTGTAGGTTTGGAAAACGGTCGGGTCGATCAGTACCTCAAGGAATTCGTCCCGCGCGCCGCCAATCTCGACCTCCAGAACGCCGGAAAGCCCTTCGATGGCTTCTTGCGCGTCATCGGCAATGGCGTTCAGCGTTCGCTCTGGCACCGGCCCCGAAATGAGCGCGGTGATAATCGGGAAGAGCGCCGTGTTGATCTCTGTCACCGTGAGGTCATAGGCGTCTTCGGGCAAATCTCCCTCGACCCTGTCTGCGGCTTCCCGGACTTTGCGCAGCGCTTCGTCGATGTCTCCGCCGGGGGTGAATTCAAGCTGGACGTTCGCATAGCCTTCGGATGCGTTGCTTTGGATCTTTTCAAGCCCGGCAATCGCGGCGAATTCGGATTCCATCGGCTCGATCAGCAGGCGTTCGGCATCAGACGGGCTGATCCCTTCAAGGCCCGTGGAGACGTAAACAAGCGGTAAAGGCACCTCGGGGTTGGCTTCTTTGGGGATGGCGACATAGGCGACCGCGCCTACGCCCAAGAGCATCAGAAGCACCATCAGAACGACCCTGCCACGCGAGAATGCGGCGTCAATAATCGTATTCATTCCCGCTGCCCTTTGTCGCTTGCCGCGTCACTATCGGGAATGGGAAGCGCGGGCTGCCCATCTTGAGGGGTGCTGTTTTCCTCACCGTCATCCGCCTTGGTCTGCAATGACGGTGCCACCTCTTCGCCCTCGTTCACGAACCCCTGACCGACAGTGATGATGCGCACCGCGTCCGACAGGCCGCTGACATACAGGCCATCGATCTCTGCCCGCACGATGCGAATGGGGGTGAACACAACCATATCATTGTCATCAACGGTTTTGACGCCCAAGCGCCCCTCTGGGCTCAGCGATATCGTCGAGGGCTGCACGAAATGCGCACTTGTCGAACCGGTCGGGATCCGAATTTCGGCGGAAATACCGGCGGGAATGGCACCGTCTTCGTTCGGCACGGTGATCTTGGTGAGGAACGTGCGGGTTTCGGCATTTGCAGCCGTGCTGACAAAGCTCACCGTGCCTTCACGCTCTTCTCCGGTGATGAAATTCACCGTCGCCGTCTGGCCGCTTTTGATCTGACCAAGCGCCTGTTGTGGCACCTGCAACGCAACTGTCAGCGGCCGATTATCAACGATGCGCCCGACTTCGGCACCCGCCTGAATAAACTCACCCGCATCAAGTGACAGCTCTTCGACACGTCCGGTAAACGGGGCCGTGATAACAAGTGCCTCTATCGCCTCTTGCGCTGCGGTCACTGATGCCTCGGCGGCGGCAAGCGTGGCGCGTGCTTGGCTGACCCGATCGGCAGTCGCCACCCCTCTGTTCAATAGCTCAGTCGCGTTTTTGAACTCTCGGTCCGCACGGGCGAATTCTTCGCGGGCCCGCGCAAGATCCGCCTGCGCTCCCGTCGCAGAAAGCCGAGCAATCACCGCGCCGCCCTCGACCTCTTCCCCCTCCATCACCAAGACATCCACAACGTCGCCCGACGCCTCGGCGCGGATCGACGTATCGCGGTCAGGTTGCGCCTGCCCTTCCGCCTGAAAGGATATCGTGACCTGTTGAGGCGTCGACTTTTCAACCGCCACGGCAACCGGCTTGGCGGGGGCAGCTTCAGCTTGCCCTGCGTCTTCGTCACCCGAGGGCAGGATATATCCGCTGCCCATCCAGCCGACGATGGCGACAACCAAAGCCGCGGCAATCCACGCCGACCGCGACGCGCCTTTATCGTCCTCGAAAGACAATTGCTCTTTGTTTTCGCTGTCGCTCATTTCCAGTTGGCCTTCACTCTCACACACAGGGTTCCTTTTCAGACATGCATACCATGTAGGCCGCCGTTCAAAGAGGTCGCATCATATGACGCTTTTTAGAAACAGACCAGAAGTCTGTAAGCGAGAAATAGACGGTGCGCATGAAACGTCAATTTGACGTCGAGGCATCCAGCGATCCTACCGCTGAAACGAAGCGCAATCGCGATGGATCAAACGCGCTTTGCTGACCACGTACGACCTCATTCAGCATTTAGATGCTCATGGGACTTGAACGATGAATGACACGGGCCTAGGTGTTTACCGACCAACGATCTGTATGGCTATGGAGACGTCGCATTGTCAAAGACCGGTACAAAAAGAGACAGCCGTGTGCGTATGGCTCCAGCGGTAAGGCGAGACCTTATCCTTGATGCGGCCCAAGCGCTGTTTATGGAGCGGGGCTGGGATGCCGTGACAATCGCGGATGTTCAGGAAGCGGCAGGAATTTCACGCGGCGGCTTTTACCACCACTTTGCCGCAAAAGAAGACCTGTTGAGCGGGCTTATCGCGCGCATGACTGAACAAGCGATGCAGACCACTGAAGCCGCGATGAGCCAGAACAACGGCGATGCATTGGTCCAGTTGAACGGTTTGCTGGATGGTGCGGCGCAATGGACGGCCGACAACGTCAACGAACTGCGCGGTTTGGTGCAAATCTTCTCACGGCCCGGCAACGAGATCCCCTACCGCCGGATCTGTGACGCCGAGGCGGCGGTCGTGATGCCGGTCCTTAAAGCCATCATTGAATCCGGTATTGCCGAGGGAACATTCAACCCCGTTGACGCAGGGCTGACCGCCGAGCTGATGCTAAGCCTTTCGCAGGGCCGTCGGGAGGTTCTCATCGAGGTATTTGACCTGGCGAGCGCGAACGATCTGGACGCGGCAGTTGACGCACTTGACAGGCGTCTTCGATCTGAAGGTGAAATCTGCGACCGATTGCTCGGACTACCCGTAGGTAGCGTCGCCCTGTCAAACCGCACCGAATACCGCCGAATGCTGGCCGGCTTGGTCCAGTAGCGGCGGATGATATGCGCAGGTTTGCAACGCGATGCTGCGACTACATCCCAGGCAGCCATAGCGCCAGTTGCGGGAACAGGATCAACAAGAACACCAGCAGCACCGAGCATCCCATATAGGGGAAGGCAGATCCGTAGATCTCGCGCATGGTTGTGCCCTTGGGGGCGACGCCCTTCATCACGAAAAGCAATAACCCGAAGGGCGGTGTGGTAAAGCTGATCTCGAGCGCCAGCAGGATCACCAGACCGAACCACACCGGATCAAATCCCAGCGTTGTGGCGAGCGGGAAAAAGATCGGTACGGTCAGCAACATCATCGAGATCTGCTCCATGAACATACCCAGCAGCAGCAGGACCCCGAACATCACCAGCAGCATCGCCACAGGGGCCAGATCAAACGACGTCGCCCACCGGATCAACCCACTGGAAGCACCGGAAAACGCCAGCAACTGGCTGAAGGTGGCCGACCCGAAGACGATGAGATAGGCCATCAGGGTCACCCGCATCGCGCCGATCACCGATTTCTTCATCGCTTCCCATGTGAGGCAACGGAAGGCCACGGCCAAGATCAACACGCCAAGCGCCCCGAATGCCGCGGCCTCGGACGGGGTGATCAGCCCGCCCACCATGCCAATCACGATCACGACCATGACTGACAACATGGGCACCACATCGCCGAAGAACAGGCGCATCTTCTGGCCAAAGCGCAGGTCTTCAACCTCGTAAGCGGGGGCGGCGTCGGGATCGATACGGGTCTGAATATAGATTGTCGCGATATAGAGGCTGGCAAGGATGAGCCCCGGAATGATCCCCGCGATCAACAATGCGCCCACATCGATCCGCGCCAAGGTTGCCAACAACACGGCCAGCGCCGATGGCGGGATGATAATCGCCAGCCCCCCCGTGCCAAGGATCGGACCGATGGACATATGCTTTTTATACCCGCGTTCCGTCATCTCGGGCACCATCAGGCTGCCCAGCAACGCGGTGGAGCCCATGGACGACCCAGACAGCGTTGAAAATGCCGTGCCGCCCAGAACCGTGACATAGGACAGCCGCCCCGGCAGCTTGCCCAGCAAACGGTCGATGGCATTGAACATGCGCTTGCCCAAACCGGTGTAGAAAAAGATTTCGCCCATCAGCAAGAACAACGGGATCGGCACCAGCGCATAGTTGGTCAGCCCGCCGAACCCATTGTTCAGCAGCAGCGTGACCCCTTTGGCCCCGCCCATAAAGAACCACGCCCCAACGATATTGGCTGCGAGAAAAGCCAAGGCAACCGGCATCCCGATGGCCATCAGCACCAGAATAGAGCCCAGCAAAAGGGCCAGCGATTCAAACCATTCCATTATTCATGTACCCCTGCTTCGCCGGAGTGCATCAGGTCATCGCCAAAAACAAATCGGGAAAATTCAATCGCCATCAGGCCAAAGCTGACCGGAAAGGCCAGCGTCAGTATCCATTTCGGAAAGTAATACGCACGCACATCCAGATCATTGCGCGCGATGTTGTTCAGGCACAGCTCTGCCCCTTTCCACGCCAGTATCAAGGACACGACAACACAAAGCACCGCGACAAGCCGGCTGACAAAGCGGCGTGCCGCTTCGGGCAGCGCCGCAGTCACCAGTTCGATATGCACATGACCCTTCTCGCGTACCAGCCAAGGTGCGCCGAGCATGGTCATATACAGGATCGCGTATTCAGAAGAGGTAAAGAGCCACGCAAAGGGCTGCATCCCGCTGTTGCGCATCACCACTGACAGAATGACCGAAATCATCAGCCACACCAGCATGGCCCCGGCAATCCCCGCCATCGCGTAAAGGAAACCTCTGTAAATTTGTCCGACACGCGCCATGGCTGCCCCTTTTGAACGAAAGCAGGCGCGCCCCATCAGAGCGCGCCAGATTTGGCTTACTGATTTTTCTGCGCGTCGTAGAACAGCTCGATCAGTTTGTCGTAGTTCCCGTCGCCTTGGGGGCTTTCGGCCATCAGGCCCTTCATCCGGTTCCACGTATTCTCTGTCGCCGCTGCGAGGTAGTTTTGCGCCGCTTCCCCTTCCAGCGTCACAACGGTCATGCCTGCCTCTTCGAGCTTGGCAAAGTCTTCATCACGCACCGCGCCCAGCTTCTCGGCCGAGGCTTTCTCGTGCTCGATCGCTACGTCTTGCAGGATTTTGCGTGCTTCGTCCGAGAGGGAGTTCCACTTGTCGAGGTTCACAATCGTGCCAAGATCGGTCGAGAAGAAGCAGGGTTCGATCCGGTAGTTCAGGAACTCGTTCCATTTCAGGTCAATAAGGCCGATCTGTGTCCAGCCTGTCGCATCGACGACGCCGCGTTCCAGCGCAGAATAAACCTCGGTTGTGGGCAGATCGATCACCTGCGCGCCCAGATAGTCGGTGAAGAAGGCGTTATAAACCGCGTTGCCGCGCAGCTTGAGCCCCGACACATCCAGGTTCCCCTCTGCGTCAAGGCTGGGCTCGTTACGGGTCCACAGGTTGTAGCATACGCCGGAATCGAACCAGCCAAGGTATTTGACGCCCATTTTCTCTTGGTGGATCTGGTCGATCAGGTCCAACCCGCCATTGGCGCGGGTTTCGACCGCGGTCAGGTTGGATGTGACCAGCGCGTCTTTTTCAGGCAAAGCCCCTGCGTAGAAGCTGCCCGGCGTATAGACCATATCGCCCACACCCGACCGGACGGCGTCGGGCTGCTGGAACATGCCGATGGCTTCGGGGCCACCGCGCACTTCAATCTGCACAACGCCTTCACCGGCGGTGTTCACCTTGTCGACGAATTCAAGGAACGACTTGGTATAGATCAGGGATTCAGGAAAAGCGTGCACTGCGGTCAGCGTCTCTTGCGCAAAAGCCGCCGTGGTCAGCGCCGTCGAGGCGAGGATACCGCCAAGGATTGTCTGTTTCATCGTATATACTCCCGGTTGGTGGGGCTGTTGGACCCCGTTATGTTGCCGTCCTGTCCCTCTTGCGGGGATCAGCACGTCTTAAGGTGCGGGCACTGCCCACGGGTGCGCGGCAAACCGTGCCGTGCGAAAATCTTTGATGCGGTCGTTATGCTGGGTGGTCAGGTCGATATCATCCCAACCGTTCACCAGTTTCTCTTGCCAGACGGGATCCAGTTCGAAGGTCAGGGTATGCCCCGCGATCACCGCTGCACATTTTTCCAAATCCACTGTCGCGCTGACAGCATCGGTGCCGATCGCGTCCAGCAGGGCGTCAATCTCTGCATCGCTCACACGGGCGGGCAGCAGGCCATTGTTGACGGCATTGCTTTGAAAGATGTCGCCAAAGCTCGGGGCAAAGACGGCCCTGATCCCGAAATCAACCAGCGCATAGACCGCCGCCTCGCGGCTCGAGCCACTGCCGAAGTTGCGGCGCGTGATCAACACATCTGCCCCTGCATGGCGATCAAGCACATGATCCACCGCATCCTGACGCAAGTCATGCAACAGGAACTTGCCATAGCCGTCAGCCCGCGGTGCCGACATAAAGCGCGCCGGTATAAGCTGATCGGTATCGACGTTTTCCTGCGGCAGCGCGACGGCGGTGCCATTGATCTGTGTCCAGCCGGTCATGCGCGTCCCTCCAGCAGCGGGCGCACATCGGCGAGGTGCCCGGTAACTGCGGCGGCGGCGACCATCGCGGGGCTCATCAGATGGGTCCGCGCCCCGCGTCCCTGACGGCCTTTGAAGTTACGATTGGTCGAAGACGCGCAGCGTTTGCCGGCCTCGACCCGATCGCCATTCATGCCGACACACATCGAACAGCCCGATGCGGCCCATTCCAACCCCGCTTGCACAAACACTTCGGCCAACCCTTCGGCTTCGGCCTGTTTCTTGACCTGCGCCGATCCGGGCGACACCAACCCCGGCACGACAGCCTTGCGCCCCGCCAATACTTTGGCGGCAAGACGCAGGTCTTCGATCCGGCCATTGGTGCACGATCCGATAAACACCTGATCCACTGCAATCTTGTCCAGCGCCATTCCCGGTTCCAGCGCCATATACTCCAGCGCCGCGCGCGCCTGCGCCTGTTTGCTGCCCGACAGCTGCGCCGGATCAGGTACATGTCCGGTGATGGGCAGCGCCTCTTGGGGGGAGGTGCCCCAGGTCACGGTTGGCGCGATATCGCTGGCGTTGAGTGCAACCTCGCGGTCGAAACGGGCGTCTGTGTCAGTCGCAAGCTGGGACCAGTCCCGCAGGGCCGCCTCCCAATCCGCGCCTTTCGGGGCAAAGTTGCGCCCTTTGATATAATCGAATGTCACCTGATCCGGGGCCACCAACCCCAACCGCGCACCCCCTTCGATGCTGAGATTGCACAGCGTCAGGCGCCCCTCCATGCTTAACGCGCGGACAGCGGGGCCGGCATATTCAATCGCGTGGCCGCGTGCCCCATCGGCCCCCAGCTCTGCGATCCAGTGCAGCGCCAGATCTTTGGCCGTGACACCGGCCCCCAACGCGCCGTCCACGGTGATCCGCATCGTTTTGGGCCGTTGTTGCCAGATTGTCTGCGTCGCCAGAATATGCGCCACCTCTGTCGCACCGACGCCAAAGGCCAGCGCACCAAAGGCCCCATGCGTTGAGGTATGGCTATCGCCGCAATTGATCAGCAGCCCCGGCAAGGTCAGCCCTTGTTCGGGGCCGATCACATGCACAATGCCCTGCCCCGGATCGCGCAGATCGAAGAGCCGGATGCCCTGCGCCTTGGCGTTGCGCCCCAATGTGTCGATCATCCGCCGGATATCCGCCGCCATCTCCCCGGCGCGGGTGGGGGCATAGTGATCGACGACCCCAAAGGTCAGATCAGGGGCGGCGACCTTCAAGCCGCGGCTCTCCAGTTTCACAAATGCGTGGTGCGATCCTTCGTGCACCAGATGTCGATCAACCCATAGCAGTGACGTGCCGTCATCGCGCCGCATCACCTCATGTGCGGCCCAAAGCTTGCCAAAGAGGGTCTGCGGCGCGGTCATTCTGCGGCCCCCTTCCGGCCCGGTTTCACCACCGGTTCCCAATGGCGCGCCTCGCCTGCGCCGACACGGCTCAGCGCCATTTCAAGGCGGAACATATCGGGGCGGTAGAGCGCAGACAGGTATTCAACCCCGCGTCCATCCTCATCCTTCACCACACGGTCCAGCGACAGCAGCGGCGCGCCGACGCTGACCCCGAGGGCATCCGCCACATCGGGCGACGCGAGGGTCGCGCTTACCGTTTGATGGGCTGATGCAACCTTGACGCCAGACCGCTCTAGCAAGCGGAAAAGTGGCGTCGTCGCCAGCTCTGCCTCTGTATAGTTATGTGCGATATCTTCGGGCACCCAGGTGGTCAGGTGGGAAAACGGCTCCCCTTCCACCAACCTCAGACGCACCGCAACTTGTACACGCGCTTGCGCATCCAGCCCCATCGCGGTGGCCACACTGCCCGGCGCGGTGCCATAGCTAAAAGACAAAAGCCGCGCGGTGGTGTTCTGCCCCATCTCGACCAACTGCGGCATCAATGTATTGAAATCCGCGGCCAGCGCCGGCTGCACCTTGGGGGCGCAAACAGTCGTCCCTGACCCAGCACGGCGTGAGATCAGCCCGTCCCCTTCGAGCGCGTCCAGCGCACGGCGAACGGTCACCCGCGACACATCCAGCGTTACCGCCAGCTTTTGCTCGCCGGGCAAAACCGCGCCGGCAGCGTAGACGCCGCGCATGATCTCTTCGTGCAGATGCAGGTAAAC
>MPLU02268443.1_pt1 | contig 19523 bp, 13 predicted proteins | sample 1617381 | NCBI WGS metagenome assembly MPLU02 (sample SAMN05944801, study PRJNA350692) | marine metagenome | biome: marine; feature: ODZ; material: water; isolation source: 90 m water sample filtered on 0.2 um supor filter | place: Pacific Ocean | collected 2012-04-08 | depth 90m m
CAATTCCGGGATGTATCCCCTCCAGAAATCGTACCCCGTTGGCTTATCGATCACGTGTTCCTCCCCGTCAACATGGTCGACGGCAAAGCACATGGTGAACGCCTGATGATTGCCTGATGATACCTTATCCGGCATATGCAGTTCACCGGTCTTTTTTTTGCCCTCCGTACCGGTAACATGCTCGCAATTGGCCAAGGGCAACAAATCACCCAACTCTGTTGCATCGGCAAAAATAGAACCAGTCAAAATGAGCGAGTGACCGGTCTCCATGTTGAGCACCTCAACAGAGCGAATACCGTCACCAACCAGTTCGGCGGCAATCGGTTTTGTTTGGATCAGCAGCGTCAATTGTCCCTTGGTTTCAAACGGGGCAAGCAGTGACTCAAGGCAGGCCAGGGCCACCCTCGGTTCGTGGCATAGGCGAGACACCGAACCGCTGCCTGGATTGAGATTCTTGACCTGCTGCGCCTCGTCTGTGAGCGGATAGTGGCAACGATAATAATCCCGGATCGTGCTGCGAAATTTCCGATAGGTATGGGTACAACCGAACGATTCTATCCAACGATGCTCATCAGGCGGAACCCCCTGCGACGTCAACTGACCACCGATCCAGTCGGTCTCCTCGGTCATGATCACCGTCAAGCCGGAACGCAGGGCTGACAACGCAGCCGCGCAGCCTCCAAGGCCGCCACCGATAATGACAAGATCCGCCTTTATTTCCTTCTGTTTCGGCTTGGTCAACCGCCCTGAAAGAGAATTGCATCCCAGCAACCCACCCGATGTAATTCCAAGCCCAGCACCCAAACTGATGAAGCTCTCACGCCGATTCATCATTTTTCGCATTGTAGATATCCCCATTACCTGTTCCTAACCTCGTCAAGCTGAGACTAGCATGTTGCCGGAATCAAGGGGAGCTAGAAGTGCGGTCAACGTTGACATAGTAAAAGGTCTTAAAAAACCGTCTGACAGCAGCAAGAATTTATTGCATCTTGGCCAGCGCATCGGCGAAGGCCTTGCCGATTTGGCCGAGAATCTTGGAGGAACCCAGGTAGTGGTAAGCGGCGTTGGAGATACCGGTCTCTAGGATGCGAATTTCCTCCTTGCTGAGAAGGTCAGCCTCGTAGTATTCCACAAGTTTCCCTCTCTCCTCAACGCTTAGGGTCTTCTCATCGCCTAGGCTTCGGCGCTTGGCGTTCACCTTGCCCATCCGCGATGAAAGCTCGGTGAGCTGGTGGTCCCAGTAGTTTTCGGTGAACACGGCCGTGACGTTGCCCTTGAACTCAGGCAGCTTCGCCGGTGCAGCCATGGCCTTACGGAATTCGCTGTGGATACCCGAATACCGTTTCTGGTCCGGCCCATACTTTTCGACCGGGCCACCAACGCCCATGACGCCGATGACGAACGGCAATTTCGGCGCGGAGAGGTCCTTTCGCACATCACGGATGAAGTGGGCCATCACCTCACTGTACTGGGCATAGCCACCAGGCTGGGCACGGTTCGGGTAGGTGCTACGGTCCACCATGTCGTTCCAACCCTGAAACCATATGAAACCGGCCAGCTTATAGCCTGCCTTGGTGTCGTAGGCCGGGTAGACACGTTTGATATTGCCCAGCACCTTTTTGATATGCTCCATCATGAGGCGATAATATTGTCCGGTCATCTTAGCGTGGTCGGCCCTGGCCTGGGCAATGTCCTTCCCCTGCTTCTTGAGGTTTTCCAACTGTTGGGCGTTAAATTCGTAGGGGCCGGCGCTGGGTGGACGGAAATCCGTGTTTAGCGACTTGCCACCCCAGGCAGTCTTGATGACCAAGATAGGCTCATCCACGTGTTGTTGCATGTAAATGCCGAAGGTCAACTCCGGCCCGATCTTCAGGCCGCGCCCCGAGGCGCCGTACCCTGCGGTCAATGGACCATGCCGCTCACCCTCCGGCACCGCCGTATCGACCGACGAAATCCACACGTTTTCGCAGACCTTCGGCGTGCCGGCGGCGTTGCGGACCGCCTTGAGGATTGGTGCGGTCCTTGGGTCCATGCCGATGTGGTCGAATGTCCGCACATGGGCATGGCCCTGCATGTTCGACTGGCCAACAAGGAAGTAGACCTTAAGCGGCCCCACGACCGCCTCCGTGGCCGTGCTGCAGAGGCCAAGGCCGCCTATCACCATAAGAAGGATTTGTTTTTTCATAGTGTGTAATTCAATTGGTGGCATTTCAATTTTGTCTTTATCCAAATAACGGACATAACCAAAAGACCTAGCAAAAAAGATAACTCCTTCTTTTAGATAAAACAAATCTGCTATAGATTCGCGCCCCCCCAGGGGCGGCGTGAATAGAGTTAACCATAACGGCAAAACACCCCACCGGGAGTGCCGCTGCAATTGTTCTAATAAGTTGTTGCCTCATTTCTCGTCTACCTCCAGTTCTGCACCTATTTTGCTGCCATTTTACAGGTGGTGACTGCGGTTTCGACTAGCCCCATCACTACTCTTTGCTAAAGCTGCTAAACGCAGCACTGATGTAAGCGTGCTCTCGCATGATCAATACCGGTTGCCGAGATGACCTCCCTTTCCTACGAGCCTTTCCTGCTGTAGCAGGCCTGCCAACTGTTCTCCTTAAATTAACAAAACCGAAACACTGCCTAGTACCCATTTCTCTCTAGCACTCGAATTTTTTCCCTTGCAATTTCATCTTGGGGATTGATTTCCAAAGCGCGCTGAAAATGCAGCTTTGACTTACTATACCTTTTTTTATCAATATAGACAAACCCTAGATTCCCGTGCGCTTTGGCGTTGTTTTCATCTATTTTTATTGCTTTAATAAAATTGTATTCGGCCCTAGATAAATCCTCCTTAAACCTGTAATAAAGCCCAAGATAATAGTATGATTTTGCGTTACTGGGATCAAGGTCGATTGATTTCTTTAAGGATTTATAGGCTTGCGAATAAGCTCCGTTGGATAAATACACCTGCCCCAGAAAACACCACTCATCTGCATTATTTGGATCTTGTTCTATTTGAAATGTAGTCGCATTGAGCAGAACGTTCTTGTTGTACTCATCAATATGGGCTGAAATCTTGTCGAGCTGTTTTTCTTGATCAGCAAACAACTGAAACGCCACCTCAAACATCTCATCTTTAATTGTAGTCCCATAGGAAACTTCCATCGGTTTGGGGTTCGGGTTTCTATAATTATCCATACTGTTATCGTAGGATATCTCACCAATTAGAGTTGCACCTCTCGGAAGTGGAATCGGTTCTTTAAAGACATATTCAGACTGCCAGGCTGGATCCCAATTGGGAATATGGAGGACATCCTCAACCCTGCCATCCGGATAGATAATATTTGCATTGATCGTTCTTCCCAAATAATGGGCATGAGCCATCACTGCCCTCAGGTAGACGGGGGAATCAAGAGTAAATGACTCTCTTAATTTGAATGCTTTCTCATTTGCAGGAATCTTGAAATCTCTTCTGGTCAGGTTGATTTTCTTTAAATATTTTGTAGGTTTTTTTTCGGCAAAATACAAACCGATTCGGGATTTAATTCGTTCCTTTTTACCGGTTGATTTCAGGTGTAATTGGAATACGATATCCGAATTTGCAGGCAGCAACCAAGACACCCCTTCCTCGGTAAATTTTGGTTCACGACCCTGTTGCCATGAAGTGAAATGTCCGTCCGGCATAACGGCGTTATTCCCCGAATCCATCCCATCAAACCCGACACCTCCACCTGCCTCATCCAATCTTCTGGAAGAGTTTGTTTTATCAATTTTTATAAATGCATGATGAACAATGCGATTGTTATCAGGCTTAAAATCAAACCCCTTCACATAACGATCAGTCTTCAGACCTGAAGGGATTACGAAATGCCAATAGATATCCTCTGACTCAGCCGGCATCTCATAGGTAGATTTCATCTCCAAAACCAAATCAGGTGCCCCCAATTTCCACTCAACTATATTATTAGTCCTAACTAACCCTTCAAAGTCAGATATTGGTTTTATCATTCCTGACTCAACCCATTCTCTAATTAACTGGATTTCTGATTTTGGCAATGACTTATCACCCTCAAATGCATGAGCTGTCTCCTGCGCCAGCCAAGGCGGCATGTATCTTGATGAGGTAACCTCAGCTATCGCGTTCCCCCTTTTTTTTATTTCCTGATATGTTGTAAGCGGAAAAGGGGCACTTCCCCCCTTCATATGGCATCCCGAACATTTATTAATAATTATTGAACATGCCTGCGCGCCGGGTTTACCACTAAACTGAACCTTTGAAGAAGAGTCGTCGCTTTTGTCACTCGAACAACCTAAGGAAACAAAAATGACCAAGAAAACTATGGCATGCTTAACGAGGTCCATTGTGCTGACTGCCTGGTAAATCTATATTTACTATACTAGGGATGCATAAGCAATAATCCCCTAATCAGAATTCACTCTAACAAACAGGCCAATCAGACCTTAAACCTCGGCCAAGGTAAACAGAAATTAACCAACAAATGGCAAGTTCAAGGTTGTCCTGCCTTTTTCATCCCGGGAATCAACGTCTGTCCCAAGCGACAAATGCCAATGGATTGATTGAAGGTATCCAAGGGCGGTATCTTCGTATAGAGAGTTAACCATACCTCCAAAACACCCCGCAAGCAGCGCTGCAGCAATTGTTCTAATCAGCGGTCGCCTCATTCCCCCCCAGCTTCCAGTTCTGCACGCAATTTGCCGCCGTGTAACCGCAGGAGTTCAACGGTTTTCTTGTGACCCGCCCTGACGGCATAATCGAGGGCAGTTTTCCCGCTCAGCGCTGGGACGTTCGTTTTCGCGCCGTTCGCCAAAAGTAGTTTCACGATTTCCCTGTGGCCCGAGCCGGCCGCGCCGTGCAACGCCACCCACCCGCCTACGTCTTTGGCGTTGGCATCCGCGCCGGCCGCCAAGTGCAGTCGGACGGTCTTGATATCACCGACTCTGGCTGCGTCCCAAAAGGAGACGAGGGGCGATTCAACCTTCGAAGGGGAGGAACGGGTGGCGTTTTGAATCAAAAAATCGACCAGTTCCTGGCACTTGAAAAAACCGAACCACATGTTGTGCCCTTGGTTTTCAGCCACGTTCAGCTCCATTTTTCCACCCAGCTTTCTGTATCTTTTCGCAATCAGCTCGGAGTTTTTGTCCAGCGGAACAACTGTGTCGGAGTCGCCGTGAATATGATAAATCGGCACCTTCGCCTTGGCCAACGGAAGCAACCGATCGATCGGATTGTGGCTGGGAAGTGTGAGCTTCAATTGCTCTGTCGTCATTCCGTAAGCCGAGCTTGCCCGCTTGAGTCCCGGATAACTCTCCAGATTGCAGACTGGATAAATACCGCTGATGCATCGGACTTTTTCTGGGTTTTCAGCAGCCCAACAGTACAGCATGAGACCACCCCGGCTGCGCCCAAGGAGGCAGGCCTTTTTGTCGAATCCCCTCCCGACAAGTTCATTGTGAAGTTGATTGAAAATTTTTCGCCCCTCCGGATTCCCGTAGGATTCACCGACATCCACCCCGGCGATAGCTATGCCTTTCTCAAGGAACTGACGAAACATCCATTCCTCGGCTTGGCCCGGATAAGCCGCTCCAAGCGTGGGGGCATAAAGCACCCACGGAATCGGAGTCACCTTTTCCACAGGCGGCCGCATGACGAAGGCAGTCCTTCCATCAACGCTGAATCGCTCCCGCTTGAAATCAATCTGCGACTCATCCCCATGGGATTCAACGGCAACGAGAACGGCAATAATAATCGCGATCAGTTTGACTGTCATCTCCGCGAAGGATGGTCATCTCTGTCAGCCGAATAAGTCAATCGCAATCATGAAGTGCCCTCCACACTCTCTTGGAAAGCTTAGCCTGCATTCGCTGTTTTAAGATTTCCGCCGTGCGACAACGAAAGCGTTAAACATAAGATAGCGCCAAGGGCCAGAGTTGAGCACCACATCAATGGGCTTGGCCACATAGCGGTCGGTGCACTCGACGCGCAACACGTCGCAACCGTTTTGCTCAAGGAAGAATTTCATCTCGATAGCGTTGGTGGCGACGATGGCGTCGTCGTCCGGCTGGAACAACTCGCGGCGGATCGGCTCCATACGATCGAAGCGCACCGACTCGGGGTCGGTCGCCATCTGCCGGCGCTTGGCCTGGATCCGTTGCCAGTTGCGCCACTTGTTGACGAAGCCACGCATGCGGGGATGGTAGTCGCGCAGGCCAAGAGCGCGGAAAAAATTCGGACTCGAGACGACGACCTTGCCACCCGGTTTCACGACACGCACCAAATCGTCGAGGAACGCCTCCGGTTCCTCGACGTGCTCGAGAACGTTCAGCGCGCCGACGCTGTCGAAGCTTGCGTCGTCGTACGGCAGCGTTCGTCCGTCATAAAGCTGGCAGCGGTCGCTGATACGCTTGGCCTTTTCGATATTCGGCCCGGACACCTCGACGCCGTGCGCCTCATGCCCGGTATCGATTAAACGCTGCATGACCTGACCAACGCCGCAACCGACGTCAAGCGACTTGCCGCCGGACTCCTCCGGGCAGAGTGTATCGGCGTACTTGGCATAAAAACTAACATCCCATCCCTCAAGAAAGTCGGCATACTTATCATTCTCGCGGTAGTACTTTTGCTGCTCACCCATTATGCCGATGTTTTTTTTCGCTCGTCCACGATGACGAAACCGAGCAGTCCAAAGCCGCCGAGTAGAGAGGCCAAGCTAACGTAGAGCCAGGTCATCGGCGGCTGAAAACGAAAGACAACCTCATGCTCGCCGGACGACAGGCGCACCCCGCGCATCACGTAGTTACAGCGTAGCAACTCAGCCGCCTGGCCATCGACCGTGACGCGCCAGTGCGGCGACCAATGATCGTTTAGCAGCAGCACCGACTCGACGGCAGCTTGGGCAGTGAGCCGTATTTCCTTCGGCCGATACGACTGGATGCTAACTTCGCCGGTCGCTTGGCCAGGCGCGGCAGTTGTCGAGGCAACCGGCGAATTAACGAGCACCGTGATATGCGGATCAAACTCCCGCTTGGCCAAGATCTCGAGTGTCGCGGCGTCATTCGTCTGCATCTGCCACTGGCTGTACAGCTTGGCCCGGGGCAACGCACCGTCGAACCGGATCAGGCTGTACTGACCGGCCGGGTTGAATTGCGTCGTAAAATCCTCCGTGCCCGGCGCATTCGGATTTTTCGTACCCGGCCGGAGTCCGACGGCAAAGTTCGTGGCCTCCGCGAACCGACCTTTGCCAGAATCGAATTGCCGGTTGAAAAAAGCGACATCGTTCGTTCCACCTAGCAGCCAGCGCGTGTTGGTGAGTTCCCAATGCCGCCCGGCAAGGTAATGCGTGTTCGTGTCGCCGGTGATGGTGAAGCGCCGCTCGAACGCCTCGTGGTCGGCAGCCATGCGCGGCATTTGAACGAGGTCGAGCGACTGGATGTTGTTGTACAAAAACTGATTCTGCAGCCACTCGATGCGGTACAGTTGGCCAAGCGTGCCGGACGGCAGCGGTGAGAGGGTGACGCGCCCTTCGTGCGGCGAGTTGGCTAAAGCGCTGATAAGCGGATTACCTCTCTCATACTTGTACTTGTAATCATCGTACTGCACCCACGGCGAGTTGGCGCGCGTGAGGTCGATCACGATCAACAAGCCAAGCACGATCACCCACTTGGCCACCGCGCCACCATGCATCAGTTTTGCTATGAGGAAAACACCTGCACCGAGCAACAGCGCCGACAGGATGATTTCCATCGCGCTAAAGCCGGCCATCACCTGCGCGGTATCGGTATCGAAGCCTCGCGAGGCAATATGCTGCCCGAGCGATTTTTTTGACGCCCCAAAAATCAGGGATCCGAGCAGCATCAATCCGGCGACAATGCCCGTGCCACGAACCCAAAGCCGTGCCGCACGGCTGGGCTCCGCGGTCTCGCGCTTGCCCAAGCGCAACAGTCCTTCGACACCGTAGCCGCACAAAACGATCAGCCCCAAATGCATGGGGTGCAGAAACTTAATCGGGTTTCGCATCGTGTCAAAAAACGGTAGTTGATGGATGAGTTGGTAAAATAACGCATGCCGGCCATAGGCCAAAAGCAGCGACACAACGGCCAGCACCGTCCAAAACAGAATCATCCGCCGCTCAGTTGGCGAGTAAATATTTGCTCGTTTTTGCATCGCGAAAAACAGCGCCCAAACGGCGAGCAGCACAACAATGATACCGGCGTATTCGCCCGATCCGGAGTGGCGTTGGAGGAACTGGTCTTTGTTTTGAACCAAGTTCATCAGTTGTGCCGCCTCTTGGACGGAAACATTCAACGCCTTGGCCAACTCACCGGGGACGACGTTGCGCTGGCCGAACGAGTTGATGACCTCCTCCACCTCGGCAATGCGATCGAGCACAGGGTCCTGACCCATCGAGCCCCAGTAGTTTCCGCCATCGAGCGAACGAAGCTTGTTGCCGTCGTATGGACGCGGGGTGTCGAGTCGGTAGCCGTAAAGCCCGGGGATCACGATGCGCAGCGTCTCCATTTTCGGCAGGCTCCACTGCGTGAGAAACGTCCACTGCCTCTCCTGCGCCGCCGCGCGTTGCGCCGGCGTTCGAAGGTCGTTGTCCGCGTCCCGGAGTTGGGTGCCGACGAGGGTGGACATCGTTTGCGAAGCGGCCAAACCGGCAACGAGCGCCACGAGCACAATGCCAGCCAAGCCGCGTCCTGCCGCTTGGCCAAGCGCTGTTTGTTTGCCAGCTTCGAGTGGCTTGATGACGAATCCGAACAGCACGAACGCCGCGATGTAGAGACTGAACAGCGCGCCGACGTCATAACCTTCCATCAGGCCAAGGCCGACGCAGATGCCGGCCAGTGCGAGGTTAGGCCAAGGACGCGATTTGAGCGCGCGTAGGGCGAATGCAACGGCAAGAAATGTGGTCGCAAACGTAAGCGCCCGCGACGGCAACCCCCAACAGGCGTACGAAACGACCTCCATGTTGAACGCGGCGGCGATTGCCCCAATCGTGCAGGCGAGATTGCGCAAGCCCAGCGTGCGAAAGAAAAACCAAGCGGACAAACCTAGAATGACCAGGCAGATCGGCGTACACCACTTGAGGTACAACACCGACTTTTGCAGCAACATGCCAAGCGCCATGTAAATGCCGGGTGACGCGCTGGGCTGCTCATATCCGAGCCAGTTCAAGTCGTGCCAATAGCCGGAAAACGTGCCGGGCATCTTGATCGCGTCGGTGCTGATCGAGCCGAGCGGGCCGTCGTTCGAGAATAAAACCAGCGCCGAGTCGAGACTGTCCCAAAACAAAAACAGGGTGACGACGACCAGCACCGCGGCCGCGCCGCCAAACGGCTTGAGCCAACCGGGTGAGCGCTCAGTTGAAATAAACTGTAAATTCATTTTGTTTCTACTGCCACTGCTCCCTGTTAATTGAGGAGCCGAAAAACAGGTCGCGCAAAAAAACGGTGATCATCCCTAGTTGCCAATGCAGCCACGGCACCCTTGGCCGGGCAGACTGGTAAATGCGCCGGACATGATCCGGTTTTTCATCGGCCATCTGCTGCATCTTCACAAGGGAACGCGCGGCGAACATGCAGCGCAGTTTTTGCCGCCGCAGCCATCGTGGCAAACCAGCCTGATCCATCAAACCAAACGCGTGCTGAATGGCCTCCCATTCGTCAAGTACCCAGCTTTGGATGTTTTCCTCGTTGCGCTTGGTCATGCTGAACGGGTGCCGGCGGATCTGCAGCAGCACCTCCGACACAGCGATGCGCTGCTCGCAGGTCTTGACCAAGTCGGAGTAGAAAACGCAGTCAGCCGCATGCGGCATGTCGGGGCGGAACGCAACGGGACATTTTTGGCCAAGCGATTTGATGAGCACGCCGCCGAGCATGAGCGAGTCGCATTCGCTGTGTTGTGCGAGCAGGTCGTTAACGGAAACCGCGCGGGGCTGCAATCGCTTCGACTCCGGGGTTTCGAGCAGGTTGCCCTCCTTGTCGATGAATTCCGGCAAACAGTAACTAAACGACGGGGACGGCGCATCCAAGAGTGCGGCGGTCATCCGCTCCATGAAATCTGGTAGCAGTACGTCGTCGGCGCAGATGAAATGCAGGTAGTCGCACCCTGTGGCGTAGCCGAGAGCTCTGTTGAAATTATTGAACAGCCCCTCATTTTTTTTACCGCAGACCAGTTCGCAGTCGAGCGGCTCATATGTCTCAACGAGTTGCGCGGTATCGTCGCTCGACGCGTCGTCGAGCACGATCACGCGGTCGGGGCGAAGCGTCTGCGCCGCAAGCGAGTCGAGCGTCGCGCAGATGAAGCGTTCCCCGTTGTACACCGGGATGACAGAGATGATACGCGCCCGATCGCTCATGATTGCTGCGCGAGTTCGCTGATCATAGCCACCCAACTTGGCGGCGAGTAACCGGTGGCCGCGTTGAAGCGATCGGCGTTGAGGCTGCGGTCGCAGACGAACTTGTCATTCGGCACAATGACGCCCTCCCATCCTAGTTTATCTTGGCAAAGCTTCAGCAGATCGAACTTGGAAATCGGCTTGCTGGCGACATGCCACATACCGGAAAACTCTCGGTGACGGATAAGAATCCGTTCGACAATCCGCGACATTTCACACGTCGTAAAACCGCTGTAAATCGCTTTAGTGAAGCCGTTTACGGCCTGGCCTCGGTGGCTCAAAAACCAATCCAACAGAGCCAGATTGGTGCCGAGTTCGTGGCCGATCACCGAGGTGCGGAGTGTGACGCAGTGGGCCTCGGCAACTTCGCCTTGATACTTTGACTGGCCGTAAAGGTCGGTGGCATCCGGCGGGTCGGCTTCGGTGTAGTTGCTCTTGGTTCCGCTGAAAACGCAATCGGTGCTGAAGTGGATCAGCCGCGCGCCGACCTCGCTGCACTGCTTGGCCAAGCGGTGGGGAAACTCAGCATTGACGCGCTGGGCGAGCGCCTCGTCGGAGGCTCCGGCACGCTGCTTGATAAGGCCGACGCAGTTGATGACCGCCTCCGGTTTCGCTTGGCCAAGTGCGTGCCCAAGCGCTTCGTCATCGGTGATGTCATCGGCTTGGATCGCCTTGGCTTCATCGAACAAATTGTGCGTGGCGAAGTCGGCGACCGGACGGCGCAGCGTCACCCAAGTGTCGTGTTGCGCATGGAGGCCGCGCCAAAGTTGGTGACCCAACATGCCGCTGCCGCCGAGGATGAGCAACCTCAAGGCTGAGCCTCCTTTTTGTAGCGGGCGGAAACACCGCGAACATCCTTTATGGCAACGAGGTTGTAGGCGTGTTTTGGTTTTCGATTGATGCGCAGCAGCAAAGTCAGCGCCTCGTCGAGCAGCAGGCATCCGGGGAGATTGCATTTCGGGCCGGCCATGTAACCGCGCAGGTAACGCGTGCCGGTCGTGCCGTACACCGTGTAGCCAAATCCCTCGAACTCTTGGATGAACCACCCGGAGAGGTGCCGTTGAAATTCGTTGCCGAACTCTGGCCCCTGAGGAACGAAACCGTGCGGCGTCTCTAGTAAAATATATTTTGCCGAAAGCGTTTCGATGCGGTCGAGCAACTCAAGCCCTTCGGCTTTCGGCAAATGCTCGATAAGGCCGTAAAGGGTTACAAGGTCGAACGTGGCATCAAGATCATCGCTGAGGATATCGGCCTGAATGTAGTGATCATGAACGTTGCGCTGCCTGGCAAGGTCAATGGCATCGGCGTGGCCGTCGAGACCGGTCGTCTGCACACTAGGTCGAAACGGGCTGAGGTGCGAACGAGTGCCGCAGCCGATGTCGAGAGCGGTCTTAATCTCTCCGGTGGCAATGAGTTGTGCGGTATAATCGGCAGCGGAATAAGGGCGCAACAGTTGTCGGAGTGGATTCGGCATGCGCTTGACCAAGCGGGTTCAGATGTACAACTCGACCTCGCCCATTTTATCGAGCAGCGGCTCGATGTCGGTGTCGGATTCGAGTTGTTGCGTGTTGGCGGAAGTGTACTCGGTGCCGAACGGTTGTTCGGTATGATGCTCCGGGACATGGTACTCGGGGTGGATGGTGAAAAAAAGTTCCTCCTCGGTAACGCGCTGCATTTCGTATTCGTTGACCAGCGTCTCGTGCAGTTTTTCACCGGGCCGAACACCGGTGACATTGACCGGGTGATCGACGCCGTTCGTGCTGAATTTTTTGCATACGGCCTCGGCGAGTTTCCCGATGGTGCACGCGGGCGCCTTGCGCACGAAGATCTCGCCGCCGAGCGCATGCTGCATCGCGTGCAATACTAGGCCTACCGATTGGTCGAGGCTCATGAGAAAGCGCGTCATCTCAGGCACAGTGAGAGTGAGCGGTTCGTCGTTTTCGATCTGCCGCTTGAACAACGGAATGACAGAACCGCGGCTGCCCATCACGTTGCCGTAGCGCACACAGCAGAACTTTGTGTCGCCTCCGTTTTGGTTTTGGCTGCAGACGAGTTTTTCCATCATCGCCTTGCTGGTACCCATGGCGTTGAGCGGCTTGACAGCCTTGTCAGTGCTGAGGGCGACGAATGTCTTCACACCGGCGGCCTTGGCGGCTCGGCAGGCATTTTGCGATCCTGTGACATTTGTCTTGTAGGCCTCGTACGGATATTTCTCGCACGATGGCACATGCTTCAGCGCGGCGGCGTGGAAGACGAGATCAGCGCCGGCCATGGCCTCCACGAGACGACTCTCCTCCCGCACGTCTCCAACTATATACTGGAACTGAGGAAACACTTGCTCCATTTCCCATTGTTTCTTTTCGTCGCGACTGAAGATGCGAATTTCTGCGGGGGACTGCTTGAGTAGATGTGCAGCGACCCGATTGCCGAAGGAACCGGTGCCGCCGGTAATCAGGATTGTGGAGTCGGAAATATTCATGCCAAGGCCGGGAAGAGTCTAGGCCCGGCCTCTGCGATTGGCAATGGACAAGGCTTGCGCCAGCTGATAGCCGGGACTACCATCCGACTCATGAAAGCCACTGCTGCCTGTTTCATGGTGGGTTTGGGATTGTTGACATGTTCAGCGGAGCCGGTCACCGGGCCTCAGGCTGATTCCGTCCCGTTGGCCAAGCGCGAGTCGGTGCAACTGGAGTTCGAGACCGAACGCGGTCTGGCCTATCAGGTTTTGTTCAAATCAAGCGAAACAGACTGGAAACCGCTCGGCCAAGTGATTGAGGGGGACGGCAACACGGCAACGGTAAACTATCCGGAAGACACCATTGGCGTGGAGTTTCGCGTAGAGACTTACGAGATGGCCGAGCCGCCAACGCTGCCCGATGGAATAGAGTACAAGCTAACCGGTATTTACCGACTGCGTGGTGCTTACAGGGTTTGCGTATCCAAGGTGGATCGCACCACCGACCCGGTGCGCACCGCCCACTTCACGCTGGTCGAGAGGGACGGAGGCGGGTCACTTCGGTTGCTCGGCATCGATGCTGCCGCCGGGCGTGTGCAGATCGAGGCGGGCGGCGTACAGATGACACTGAGTTTACGGGGCGATACATTTCAAACCGCAACAACCACACCGCAGACACAACCACAAACGGTGGCTGGCGCACCAACGATCATCACCGCCCCGCCAAAAGGCAAGGTGTTCATGGCTACACGCGAGCCGTACTACAAATCGGCGCAGAAAAAGAAACAGTACACGAACCGTTATTCACTTCTTGAGAAACCAACAGTCAAAGCGATCAACCGCAGCATCCGTGCCCGGCCACAGAGCATCTTCACACCACGCGTCTCTGCGCCACATTACTACTACCGCCCAAGTTCGCACTACACGAAGATTCGCATCCGCCAGCGATAGGTTTCACTCGGCCAAAGCGTCGAGCAGTTTTTGGTGGATGTTGCCGAAGCCCCCGTTGCTCAGGACGCAAAGGATGTCACCTTCCTCGGCTTGGCGAGCGACGTGGCTCACTATCTCGGCAGCAGTGGGAATGTATTCCGCCTCGGCGCCGGCGGCGTGGATATCTGCCATCAGCTTAGCCGGATCAAGGCGCTCGTCGGCGGGAATTTGATCGAGCCTCGCTATCCCGGCGACGACAACGCGTCTGGCCAAGCACAACGCCTCGGCGAGTTCAGCCTGAAAATGGTTGCGGCGGGTAGTATTACTGCGCGGCTCGAAAATCGCCCAGACACGCCGGCCGGGAAACCTCTGGCCAAGCGCACGGAGCGTCTCGCGGATGGCGGTGGGGTGATGGGCAAAATCGTCGATAACGGTGATGCCGCTCTGTTGGCCGCGAATTTCCATTCGACGTCGTATGCCCTCGAACGTGTCAAAGCCGGACTGAATCTGCCCATCGCTCAGCCCGGCGTAGCGCGCAAGCAGCAACGCAGCCAGCGCATTGCGAACGTTGAGTTCGCCGGACATCGGAATGCGGAAGGTGGTGTCCCCCAGCCGAAATCCGGAGCCGTCCTCGCTGAAGGTCAGGTTGCCGGCGTGTTCATCACAGCCGACGCCCAAGCCAAAACGGCGCACAGGGCAGTGGTCGATGCCAAGCAGCGGCCCGAGGTTGGGCTCGTCGCCATTGGCAAGCAGCAGGCCGTTGCGCGGAACGATGTTGATGAGCCGCTGGAACGAGGTCTGAATCTCGGTGAGGCTGGCAAATATGTCGGCGTGGTCGAACTCAAGATTGTTGATCACGACGGCTTCGGGGAGGTAGTGGACAAACTTGCTGCGTTTGTCAAAAAAGGCGGTGTCGTACTCGTCGCCCTCAAGCACAAACCAGTCGCTGTCAGTGAAGCGCGCGCCTTGGCCAAGGTTGTTCGGTATGCCACCGATAAGAAAACTTGGGTTGAGTCCGTTGTGCTCAAGCAACCAGGCGAGCAGCGATGCGGTGGTCGTTTTGCCGTGGGTGCCGCTAACAACGAGCGTTCGTTTGCCGCGCAAGAACTGGTGCTTGAGCAACTCCGGCAGCGAGCAGTAGTCGAGCTTGTGCTCAAGTGCATACTCAGCCTCAGGGTTGCCCCGGGAAATGGCGTTGCCAACGACTACAAGGTCGGGCTGGTGCGCGAGGTTGGCCTCGTCAAACGGCCGAACCTCGATGCCGCGCTCCTGAAGGAAAGTGGACATCGGTGGGTAGATGCCCTTGTCGGAGCCGGTGACCGCGATGCCACGCTCCTTCAGTGCCGCCGCGACGGATGCCATGGCGGTGCCACAGATGCCGACGAAATGGATGGAGTGTGCGTTGTCGATGGATGTGTCTGGGTTGACTTCCGACTGAACGACCCACTGCCTACCTCAGCCAACCGGCAAAGCCAAGTTACAAAGCATCAAGTCCAGCTTGGCCAAGGCCGGTTATCGGTCCTTGCGTTGCAACCAAGTCAGGCCGGCCAAGTCTTTGGTCTTGGCCGGGATGATGAGGCTGGCAATCCAGCCGGCGAGGAAACAGGAAACGGTTCCCACTGCACCAATGGTCAATGGATGAGCATCTGTTTGAAATTTCACCACGTACAAAACCAAAGTCGCAACAAGGACCCCGATCCATGCATGCAGACTCGCTGTGTGGTTGGTGAAGATAGCGAGCGTAAATAGCCCTCCTAATGTGCCGAGGATCAGCCCCACGTAGCCCATCAGTGTGTCCCACAAATTTTTGCTGTCCTGAAAAGCAATGATGAGCGCGGAGAGAGTGCCGAGGACACCTATGATGATCGTGATGATCTTGGCCAATCGCAACAGAGAATCACTGTCTCGGCCCTTCGATAGGAAGTCGGTGGTGATCGCGGTGGTGATGGAGTGCATACTCGAATCGAGACTCGACATGGCGGCGGCGAACACGCCGGCAATCACCAATCCGGCCAGCCCGGCCGGCATTTGTTCCAGAATGAAATGCGGGAAGATTTGGTCGATCTTCGAGATCGGCTCCAAGTTGGCCGGTTGCTGTTGGTAATAGACAAATAACGCCGTGCCTACTCCGAAAAAGAGAACGGACACTGGAATGCTCAAGATGGCATTGGTCCAGATTGCCTTGGCGGCGTCCTTCTCAGTGGGCGTGGTGAGGTAGCGCTGGACGACAGCTTGGTCGGTGCCGTAACTGAGAATCTGTGCGAAGATTCCACCGAGGATAATCACCCAAATCGTGTCGATGCCACTGATGAATTTCCAGTCCGTGTTCACCATCTCGAACTTATTTTGATTAGCTGCGGAGTCGATGATTGCAGAGAAACCGCCATCCACTTTGCCAATAATAATGAAAAAAGCCACGAGTGCACCGCCTACCAAGACGACAGTTTGAATGACATCCGTCCAGATGACCGCCTCGATGCCGCCGAGCACAGTATAGATTGTACTCAGGACACCCATCGCGATGATGCAATACTTCACGTCCCAACCGGTCACCGCAGACAACGCGAGCGCAGGTAACAAGATCACGATGCCCATCCGTGCGAGTTGAAAGACGGTAAAACTCGCGCTGCCCAGTTTGCGCAGCCCGGAGTCAAATCGCATCTCGAGAAATTCATAGACGCTGGTGATACCTAGCCTTCGGTAGAAGGGGAGGAAACAGAAAATGATGATTGGGGCCATGATCGGGATGGTCATGTTGAAGATAAACCATGTCCAGTTGGTGGCGTACGCCTTCGCTGGGAGGGAAAGGTACGTAATTGCACTGAGCATGGTTGAGAAAATACTCAGCCCGGCCGCCCACCAGACGACGCGCTTGCCGGCAACGAAAAAGTCCTCGGCCGACTTATTCCGACGGGAAAAATAGAAACCGACCCCGACGAGCACGCCCATGTAAATGACCAGAACCACCCAGTTTGCCGTGCCAAAACTCCTGCTTTGCTTGGCAAGGTCGATCTTCCAAATGTTCGGCGTGCGGATGCCGGGGCTGCTCTCGCCGGTGGGGATGACAACCGAGTTGCCCCACTGGACGGCGGTGGTCGTGACGTGGCTGCCGATCGCCACCCGATCCGTCGCATTTGGTGCGGTGGCTTTGCGCGAGCTCTCCTCAAACTTGGCGAACTCACGCCACTGGCCGGTAATGGTGTTGTAAATTAAAATATCGCGGCTAAAGCCAACGTGCGTGTCCTGAATTTTTTGTTTCTCCACATCCAACGCGGCAGTGGCCTGAATGTTCCCGGCTTTGTTGGTGGCAGCGATTTGGGCGGATAATCCCTCGAGCGTGATGAAGCGTTGCCCGTTCGCTCCGCCGAAAACCAACAGGCTGTTCGATCCCACAGCAGCGACAGTGCCGGCCATGACGCAACGTGGTTGGGTATCGCCCTTGGGTTGGATGTTTCCCTGCTTCGTCCAGCGATCCGACTTTGGATTATATTTGTGGGCATCGCTGAGCATGTGCCATTGACCAGTTTTGTCCTTCATGCGACCGCTAAAAATATAAAGACAGTCTGCGGCTCCGTCACTTTGGCTTGCTGCGATAAGATGGGTTCTGGCGGGGCCACTCCACGCAGTTTTCTCTTGCCACTCGAAATCGTCGGAGCTGCGCTTGGACAGGTCGAGTGCCCAAAAGTTTTTGGTCGCACCTTCACCGCTATCACCCCCGGCGACGTAAACCGTATTGCCGATCAGAGCCCCGGCAGCGGCCGTCGTGACAGCAGGAAGAGGTGGGTAATCCTCGTCAATGGTGACCTGGCCGTCTGCTTGGCGAATTGCAAACACCTTAGCCGAGCGATGCGTCTCGCTGCCAACCCTCCACTCTCCGCCGATGCATAGCACGCCTTTGGTGGTTGAGATGGAGACACCGTAGCCAAGTGTCAGGGGAAGCTTGGCCTTGGCCTGAGAGATCGAGAAGTCAGCACCGTCTCGCGACACGACATGGATCGTGTCGTGATACACCTTCGCCGAGGAGCCGCCGTCAGCGGTCGGACGCCACGGCACACCGTCTGGGAAGTTCGCGCCACCGCCAATAATGAGCGCGTCGTTGTGCACCCCGGCGAACGCCCCGGCCACGCCGAGACCACCGGGCAAGTCAGGCAGCGTCCTCCAATCGAGTTTACCGTCGGCAGCCAGCAGAGAGGCGCCACTCAGAAAAAACAGGGTGAAGATTTGGTGAACCATGGCAGCTCGGCGATTCGAGAACGGGCGGCATCATGCGAACTGAGCCCGCCCAAAGCGAGCGTTCATTCGCAGTCAATTCTCAAGGATGCGGCGGGCGGCTTCCTTAACAGATTCGATCAATTCTGCCGGCTTGATGACCTGCGCGTTGCCGCACCATGTCATCACCCAGCGCTGCACCTCACTGAGGCTGTCGAGACGCATGGTCAACTCCACGCCGCCGTCCTTCAGGTTTCGCTGCTTCTGCGTCGGATGCCAGCGCTTCTCGCGAATGTAGTCAGCGACGAGCTCGTTGAAGCGAATCACGATCTCCTGCTCCTGATTGCCAGTAAAGATGGCGAAGCTGCCGCGCAGGCGCTTCTCGAGCGAAAACTTTTTCGGCGGCTTAAATCTCTTGCCGGTCGGCTTCATATCGCTGATGCGCGCCGGGGTGAAGGTGCGGATGTCGTCGCGCAGGTGGCAATACGCAAACAGGAACCACTCGCTGTTGACGTTAGCCAAGTGGTACGGATCGACAACGCGCGACTCGGCCTCGCGCGTGCCAGGCTTCCGATAGTTGAACTGCAACTGCCGTTTACCGGCGGCAGCCCTGGCCAAGGTGTCGATGACGTCCAGATTCAACACCGGCGCAGCGCTGGTACGAAACGAGATGCTTTGGTCGAAGTCATCAAGGTTGAAAGAAAGCGTATCAGTCAGTGAATCGGTGACCTTGCGGAAGGCGTTCACCAGCGGTTTCTCAAAGTTGGTACCACGGTACTGCTGCATCGCCTTCTCGGCGACGAGTATCGCGAACAACTCGCCCTCGCTGATCTGCACGGTCGGGAACTGCCCAACCTCCCCATCGTAGCAGTAGCCGTTGTACGCCGGCTCAAAAACGACCGGCAGCTCCATGCGATCCCGCATGAACGTAATATCGCGGTAGATGGTCTTGGTGGTGACCTCAAGCGAGGCCGCCAACTGGGTAGCGTTGGGGTGACGCTCGTCCTTTAGCAGATTGTGAATCTTGAGCATCCGCTCGATCGGCGGGCGGGTGTTTCGCTCGAGAACTCGTCTGCGCTTGGCTGCCATGTCGTAGGCCAAATTAGGCCAAGCACCCCGCCTCATCCAGCAAAAGCGAGAGACAAAAAAAACGGACCCGGATGGGTCCGTAGAAAGACATGGCGCTTGGGCAAGCGTTACCTGAGCGTGGTCAGGAATTCCTCGTTCGTTTTGAACTTCTCCAGCGCCTGCTTAATCGTCTCCATGGCATCAATGGGATTCATATCGGTCATAGTACGACGCAGCTTGTGGATTGCGTCGAGATGCCCGGCCGGGAAGAGCATCTCCTCCTTACGCGTGCCGCTCTTGGGAATGTCGATCGCAGGGTACACACGGCGCTCGGCGAGCTTGCGGTCGAGCACCAACTCCATGTTGCCGGTGCCCTTAAATTCCTGAAAGATCAGCTCATCCATCCGCGAGCCGGTGTCAATCAGCGCCGTGGCGATGATCGTGAG
>MPLU02074232.1_pt1 | contig 19502 bp, 13 predicted proteins | sample 1617381 | NCBI WGS metagenome assembly MPLU02 (sample SAMN05944801, study PRJNA350692) | marine metagenome | biome: marine; feature: ODZ; material: water; isolation source: 90 m water sample filtered on 0.2 um supor filter | place: Pacific Ocean | collected 2012-04-08 | depth 90m m
ACCATGGAAGATGCCGCAGGAGCCGTGGGTTTTACAGCGCGCTCAAGTAGCACTGCCAACCCGGGCGACAATACGGGCGACAATACGGGCGACAACACGGGCGACAACACGGGCGACAATACGGGCGACAATACGGGCGACAATACGGGTGACAACACGGGTGACAACACGGGTGACAACACTCAGGTCAACCAGGTTCCTGACTTTAGCTTGCCGGATGTCAATGCAACGTCGTCAACGTTTGGGCAAGATGTGTCACCGCGAGACTACGAAGGCGACGTTACGGCTTTCTATTTTGGGCTGGCGACCTGTACCTACTGCACGGCCCAGTTCGGTCACCTGGATGCCCTGCAAGATGACCTGGATGCCAATCATGCCGGACTTGGGATTGAAATTGTTGGCGTGAATATGGCGGGTCGCGAATCTCACAATGATGTCATTACCGCGGGTGTTGATTTGCCGTGGTTGCAGGATGTTGATCTGAACGAGGACGATTCTTCTGATGCGTGGGCGGCGTGGGAGGCCCAGTTGCGAGATGTTATTATCCTGGATGCGGCTAACCAGAAAATCACGACTTACAACCTGACTCAGAATGACCTGGGTGAGGCAGCTAATTATGCTCACCTCAAGGATCTGCTGGTGGGTGCTGCGACTGCAGAAGGTGAACTGGATGCCTACTACCAGCAAGGCCATGAATTTGAACAAGCCATCTCATTGCTGAGCCGGGATGACTTGGCGACCCCTGGTCAGGAATACGCCAGGGCGGTTGACCAGGTACTGGAACTGGAGTCCTGGAGCGACTGACTGACGCTTAGAACCACCAGGTAATGCCGAAGTCCAGTGATTGCATCCAGTAGTCGTCGCTGACCATGTTCATTGCAGGCTGGCTTACTCCCGCCCTTGTATCGATGTTCAGATCGATCTGGTCGCCTGGTTGGACGACCTTGTTCCAGTAGATGTAGGTGTAGCCGAGGGAAATGTCTACGCATTCAGTGATGTGCTGGATGTAGCGGACATTGAGTTCAGGAACGACGGTAAATTCATCCTGGGTGTGCGTTCCGATATTCGAATCTCTCGTTAAGAGCCCACCTGACATAGTATTGCTGCCTCCACTGATATCAGTGATCACGGTCGATCCATCAACGCGAACCGTTTGCTGGCTGCTTCCCAGGCCAACCTTGGCAAGCAAGGTTAGTGACCAGCAGGTTCCCTCGGTTTCCGAGATCAGTCCCAGCTGTCCACCATGAAAAACATTGCGTGTGTCAAACTGGTCCAGCACTTCGACCGACTGAACGCTCTGGTTAGTAGAAGTGCTCTGGATATGAAGCTGTTCGTCGATTTGCGTGAACTGGTAACCCGTGATCAGATCGACACAGGCGGAGCCGATTTGACACCACGATTGCCGCAGATAGATGTCACCTCCGCTGAGACTGGCCCCGGAAGTTACCTGGATGGATCCCGTGTCGCTACCGGGAAATTGGACGACCAGGGCATCTTGCTCATCGTTCACGACGTTGAAAAAAGGTCGAGCCAGGATCGAGTGAGTCGTCCCATCGAAAACGTGTGATGAGCTGCTGTCCGAGAGTGCGTAAAATCTGCCACCGATAGCTGTTTCACCATTGGCAAGCCAGCGACCGAAATCAATGCGTCCACCCGGCCTTGGGCCATCGATTAGCTGTTCATTGCCTAGCAAGATCGATGTACTGGCGAGTCCAAGCTGACCAGCATCAGCGATGGCGGTTCCGTCGACACTGGTCGTCACCAGGGCAGGCACGTGCTGCCCTTTCCGCCATCCGAGCAGGTAGTCCAAGTGGACCCAGGTCTGGCAGCTTCGTTGATGGCTGCTGCAGCAGCCTGTTAGGCAACTCTGGCAGGACGAAGTGCCTGTCGTAATATGGGCCCCATCGCTGTCAACCAGGACCGATTCTGAGTCGAGTGTATCGAGCCAGGAAGTCTGTTGATTTCGAAATGTAGCGTTCCGGTGAAGAGAACGAGGGACGATAGCACGACTTGGTTCCAGGGTTCTCGCATAATTTGACCAAGTGCGACTGGATGCTTGTTGTTGGGAAGGTGGAGCTCCCTGGGCCATGTTTGAGAGAAAGGTAACGCAGCAGGCTAGGTAGCAGCATGCAACGATGACATGATGAACTCGTAGGGGGAAAAGCCGCATAGTTCCAATGGGTCCTTGGGGGGGGAGTTTGGGACTGGTCCCGCATTGGTTGGGACAGACGTATTTCGGCAGTTCCGGTTGTAACGATTAGAGAAAAATCGGAGAGGAGGGGAAGTTTGCGTCCGTGGCCACCTGAAAGGGGGGGGCTGTGCCCTGGCTTTAGAGAGATTCGACTTAGAAATAGCACGATGTCAAAACGTATGGTTTGGGTAATATTTGTGTTAAATACAGGGTGCTTATGTTAAAGTGGAGTTTCCAGGGGATTCATATCGATTACTAGTAAGGTTGAAGATTAGCGATTTAAGCTAAAACATAGCGATTGCATTGGCATCAGATGGGGGATGAGTTAATTTACCCCCTACGTTAGATTTCGAATCAGTTTTGGTTATAGACCAGGTAACCTCCGAGGAGTTGGATGATGAAAAAACAAATCATGACACTAGCGATCATGGTGATTACGATCACTGCTATTACGGAATCAGCCTCGGCGCAACTGTTTCGTCGCCGCTGGGAACGCCGTAAAGCGGAATTGCACGGAGAGCTTCATGAGCAGCTTTCTGGCGAGTTAACGGCTAAGCTTGATGCGGATGTAGCAAGAGTATCGAAAAAGCTGGATGGCCAGTTTGCTAGCGAATCCGCTCAGCTGAAGCAGCAGTTTCAGTCGGGCATGACCAACTTGGACAACAAGTTAACGAGCCAGGTGAAAGCGGCTAAGCAGGCTCTCCAAAAAGAGACGCGAGCTCATATGGTTGCAGAAGCCCAGAAACTGAAAACCCAAGTTCAGGCGACGGTTGTTCAGTTGGAGAAAGATGCCCAGCGTCTTGTGGCTGCCGAAGCGAAGCGTTTGGATGAACAGGTCCAGAAGCAAGTGGCGGCGATGGAAGCACAGGCTAAGAAAACTCTTAGAAATCATCGTAAACTGATTGTTAAGTCGGTAGGGACGGAATCAGAAAAACTACGGCAGCAGATTGATACTGCACTGGTCAAGTTGGACAAGGGCGTTGCTGAGCAGGCAAAGGGCCTTGCTGGCAGGGCGAAAGCTCTTCAGGCCAAGGTCACGGCCACCCTGGAAGCAGTGCCGAGCCAGGTAGCCAGCCAGGTGAGCAAGGAAGTTTCCCGGCAGTTGGCTGAGAACTCCCAGTCGGATCCTGAGCCGGCAAAGCCGCAATCGGATACGCCCGAAGCTGTGAATAATCCAGCGACGGAGTTAAGGTCCGATGACAAGGACGAAGAGAGTCAAGAAAACGAGAAGAAGTAGGTGAAAAGCTCTGCGTTCCGCGCAGAACTTCCTGGTCACGAAAAAGCCCGGCTTTGGCCGGGCTTTTTTCGTAGGTCCCGGGGGATCTATTTGCCAATGCAAAAGCGACTGAAAATCTGGTCCAGCAGATCATCGGTGTAAACGGCTCCGACGACCTTGCCGAGTTCATCCAGTGCGACACGTAATTCAACGGCAATTAACTCTTCTCCCTGTCCACTGCTGGTCAGTTGTCGAGCTCGTAGAATACTGGCGTTGCCGAGGCGAAGGCTTTCGCGGCAGCGGAGGAGTGTATCGTGGACGATGGGACTGGTTCCGCTAGATGCGTGCGACAGGTTTTCATAGATGGCCTGTCGTAAGTGCTCAAGACCGCTACCGGTGGCGCTACTGGTAGGTATTGCCTGGGAGGGTGTTTCATTGGTAGTCCCGAGGTCGGCCTTGGTCATCACAGGAATAAAATTGACATCGTGGCCACGGTTTAATTGTTGCTGTTCCCAGGGATTGAGTGGCCGACTGCTATCAATACAAAAGAGTTCCAGGGTAGCCTGGCGGGCCTGTTCATTTCCCAGGTCCTGGGCGTCCTGGCCAACACGATCTTCCTCGGAGACAGAGGTGGCTCCCGCGGTATCAATCAATAGGCAAGGGAGGGAATTTATCTCGCAGCGGTGGGTAAGATAGTCCCGGGTCGTTCCTTGTTCGTCGGATACGAGTGCGGTTGATACACCGGCAAGGGCGTTAAGCAGGCTGCTCTTGCCGACGTTTGGAGAGCCGCGGAGGACAACTCGCATGGTCGTGTCGGGCGTGCTGCGACCGTCGATCTGTTGAAGCGTGCTTTGCATTGCCTGGCTGATGGTGGCCAGTTGTTGGTCCATTAATTCCGATGAAATGAACTCGATGTCCTCCTCGACAAAATCGAGACCGGCCTCGAGGTGTGCCAGGAGTTCGAGGAGTTGTTCGCGGAGATGGTGCAGTGGTGTTGCTAACCCACCCGCCAGTTGGGTGAGTGCGACATCAAGTTCACGTTGATTGGCGGCGTCAATAACGCCCAGGACGGCCTCGGCCTGGGTCAGGTCGAGGCGGCCAGCGAGGAACGATCGCATCGTGAATTCACCGGGTTCAGCCAACCTCGCTCCATGTTGACAGAGTTTTTCGACGGTGGCTTCCAGCAAGGGGGGGGAGCCGGCGAGATGAAGTTCGGCGGAAGGTTGCCGGGTATAACTACGCTGATCCGGCCAGAAATAGACGTGGCAGGGAAGCGGTGGAAGATCGCTTGCCAGCTCCAGGTGGCCCGGGATTACCTGGGCCGTGCAGGCCTTGGACAGGTTTTCGCGGATAGCTGGAAAACAATCGGCCAGGACGGTCAGCGTCCGGGGTCCACTTACTCGGACGATGCCGCGTGGGGCTGGGCCAGGCGCCGAGGCTACCGCAGTAATCACATCGTCGATGGGAAACGACATGGGCGATTACCTCTTTTTCTTACCCTTTTTCTTGCGAACCGGTTTTTGCCGACCATTCTCATTGCGCTTGGATTGCTTATTACCAGAACGTACAACCTTTTCCCGGGCCCGGGCTGCGATTTCCTCCGGTGTTCCCACCTTGGGTAACAGTTTTCGTTCTGCAATTCCCCAGGCACTGGAAATAATGAAGTATAGGCACAGTCCACTGGCGACCTTGAAAAAAAGGATTCCCATGAAGACCATCATGTACTTCATCATCTTCTGTTGCATGCGTGTTTGGTCGTCGGTAGCCGGCGGAGTGAACATTTTCTGCTGGAGGATGAACAAGGTGATCGTAATAATGGGCAGGATATTAAAGAAAGGGCCCAGCCAGCCGGTCGCCCGGCTGGTGATCATGTCCCAGCCCATCGATTCCCAGTGCCAGAACATGTCGGGTGCCGCCAGGTTGCTGCACCAGGCGATGCCGCTGATCAGCGGTGCGTCTCGCAGTTCAATGTCAACTGACAGGCAGCGATAGAGACCGATAAAGACAGGTAGCTGAAAGAACATCAGCAGGCATCCGCTGAATGGATTGTAGTTGTAACGACCGAACAGTTCCCGCTGAGCCCGCGAACGTTTTTCCATATCGTTCTTGTATTTCTCGGTGATTTTCTTCATCTCGGGAGCCAGGAACTGCATCATCTGGGCGCCACGTGTGGCCTTGCGGCTAATCGGAAACATTGCGCCGCGAACAACGATGGTTAACATCACGATCGCGATGCCGAAATTGCCTACCAGGGCATAGAAAAGATGGAGGATCGTAGACATCGGTTTGACAACCCAGGAAAACCACCCGTATTCGATCGCGGTTTGCAGGCCGTAGTCCTTGAGAATCTTCTTGTGCTTGGGACCCAGGAAAATCCGGTAACTCGAGGTTTTCTTCTTGCCCGTGCCGATCTTGTATTCAGGACTGACCACGTAGAACGAACTGTTCACCGTGCGAACATTCTTTCCCTTCAATTCGGTAACTTCACCCACCTGGAAGGTAGCTGCATTCTTTACCGCGAACGATTGCAGCTCGGTGGCTTCTTCCTTCTGCTGGTTCATCAGGATGGCGGCAAAATACTGTGTGTCAACGCCGATGTAATCGAGGCTGTCGGCATCCTTGCTGTTGCCGGCAATGGAATCACCAGGCAACTTGGGATTGGCTTTCCGTTCCTTGTGAATGGCTGCTCCACCGTGCATGAACTGGGAACCACCAGGTTTCCTCCAGATGATGTCGCGAGAACCGGCGATCCGAAACATCTTGGGATGCACCTTGTTGCTGTACCACCAGCCTTCCAGTGGTAATCCGTTAGGGCCATCCAGGCGATAGGCGACTTTTTGTGCAGTAGCCGCGAGGTTGTGTACGGTGATGTTCAGATCGAGATGATAACGCTCCGTCAGGGTATAGCGTTTGGTGATCTCCAGGGCGCCTTCGAGCCCATGCTTCTTGGCGGTGGGCTCATCGATCAGGAAACGGAATTCGATCGCGGGTCCCTTGAGTACCTGTGCTTTCCAGTTGCCGGTTCGTAAGGATGGGAGATCCTGGACCTCTTTTTCAACGCCGGATACGCTCAATTGCTCGGCGGTATTGAGGCCCATCAGGAAGGATGGAACGATTCCGTCATCGGCGAACATGTTGGCACTCAAATGTTGCTTCGGGGCGATCAATTCCATGGGGTTCTCTGTCAACGTGGCTGTAAAAGTCAACGGTGACGTCTCTTCGCCCGTGCTGCGCTGTACCTGGAGCTTCACGGTCTCCCCAGGGGAAAATCCGTTCATGGATTTCAGGAACTCGTCCTGGTTGGCTACCGACGTCGTACCGACCTGGGAAATGATATCACCTGGTTTTAGTCCCCTCGACTTTACATCCGGAGACTCTGCCTGGGATGCCGGCGATCCGGGGACCACCAGGTTGATGCGGCAACCGCCGTTTTTTTCATCGCTGAGTGCCAGGTGTCCCAGGTAACCGGATTGCTTGAGCAAGTTGCGATACTTGAAACGTTGCTGGCCATCACGCTCCACCAGTTCAACACGTTCTACGGCAGCTCCCTGGCTATCCAGGTAGATGACCAGTGGGTATTTCGATTGTGGGTCAAGAGAACCCAGGGCATGACGCACTCGAGGTTCCTTGACAACGATCTTGGGTGGGGCAACAGGTTTGTCCCCGGGTTCTTCGCCAGGTTGCTCAGGTTGGACGGGATTTTTTGGTTCAGCTGGTTTAGGTTTGGGGGCAGGTTCAGCCGGTCCGGCGACAGGTTGTGGCTGTTCGGGTGCTGGCGGAAAGAGCCGCCTATTCACATTATCACTAATAATGAGAATGGCCGTTGCCAGGACTACGAATAAGAGCAAGCGTCTGATTTCCACTGCCGTCTATGCCTTCATTGCAGAGCTGTAAGATGACCCGGGCGGGTGCGTTAAGAAGTCCTGCAGGTGGTTTGCACCGCATTGCCCAGAATCACGATATGATAGCGTATTCTGGCTCCCGGTCATGCCCCCCGGAAGCAATAATATCAATGCTCGGTGGCGTTTTAGCGCCCTTCACGCAGGCGAGATCCCAGGAAATTGTCGAGCTCAGGAATGTCCTGGATCTTTTTGATCGTGGCTTCCAGGTCATACTCAACGCGACGGAATTGCACATGGGTGTCTTCCAAGATCACGTATGATGCTTTGGAATGCCCGTCCCGTGGCTGTCCTACGCTGCCAACATTGACCAGGACTTTTTCCTTTTCCAGCGAGTACTGGTGATCCAGATCCGGGGGAGCATGGAACTGCATCTGTTCCGTGAATACCCCTGGGATATGCGTGTGCCCCTGGAAGCAGTATTGCCCAACCAGGGCAAATATTTTTTCCATCTTGGCGGTGTTGTGAACATCTTCGGGAAAGACGTATTCGTTCAGCGGATTGCGGGCCGAACCATGCACATACATGATGCTGTTGTCCCGGTGGATCCAGGGAAGTTCGGCGAGGAAATTCCATCGTTTCAAGGTCGCAGCAGAATCGCTGGAGCCGGTTTCCAGTTGTTGACGTGTCCAGAAGATGGCTTTCTGGGCTCCACTGCTGAAACCTTCCGGGTCAAACAGGGCGGCCTGGTCATGGTTGCCCAGGATGCAGGTATCAAATGCCAGTGCGTGATCAATGCACTGCAAGGGATTGGGGCCATATCCAATGATGTCGCCAAGACAGTGGATCGTTGAAATCCCCTGCCCCTGGATATCTTCCAGAACCGCTTCTAACGCTTCTAGGTTTCCATGAATGTCACTCAGGATGGCGCGTTTCAAGCTATTCTACCTTACGTTACCGCCCCTGCTTGAGTCGGTTCCCCAGCATGTTATCGAGACTAGGGATATTGTAGATTTTTTCTGCGGTTACGTCGAACGGGTAGTCGATCCGGCGAAAAGTGATGGTCTGCGTTTCATCATCCAGGATTACATAGCAGGCACGAGGATCTTCATCACGCGGTTGCCCTACGGAACCCACGTTGCACATGATTTTTTCATCGGTCAGTGCATATTCGTAGCCAAAGTCCTCGGGCTGGACAAAGTCCGGTCCCACCCGAAAAATCCCCGGGATATGAGTATGGCCCTGGAATGCATAACGTGTAATACGTCCAAACAGATCATTCATCTTGGCCATATTATAGATGTCTTCCGGGAAGACATATTCGTTGGTTGGCTCACGTGCGCTTCCATGTACGAAAAGGTAATCACCTTCCTCGTGGGTGCGGGGTAGTTCTCCCAGGAAATCCCAGCGACGATTGTTCTGGTCTGCAGGGCCAAGTGCAAGATCCAGTTGATCCCGCGTCCAGAAAACTGCCTGCAAGGCCACCGGATTAAAACCATCAGGATCAAAGAGGACCGCCTGGTCATGGTTGCCCAGGATGGTTACCCGGGAGATCTCGATCACCTTGTCCAGGCATTCTCGTGGATTGGGGCCGTAGCCAACGATATCGCCAAGACAAAAGATCTCGTCGATATTTTGCTGCTCAATGTCAGCCAATACCGCCTCGAGAGCTTCCAAATTACCGTGAATATCACTAATCAGGGCTCGTCTCACCTGGAGCACCTTTCCCAGTTACCATCATTCAAGCAGAAAACGCCAAATCACATCCTGTAAACGACATTGTACTCGATACTGTCGCAGTATTAGCACAATTTCGAATATGATTGCCACTAGGGGAGTCTAGGATGGCTCTGGGCGCGGGTCAAGGCAGGTTGTCCCCTTGCTCCCGGAGAAAACGTGTGGCAAGTTGGACTTCCAGGAGGAACCATCAGGGTCTGAGACAGCCAGCACGCGATGACCGTACTGGAGAGAAACCTGGCGGGTATCTCTGGATGGATGATTGGTTTGATTTTGCTCCCCGATGGCGATATGTGAAGGGTTACTGGCTGTGCGGATCTTGGCATTGGAAACGAGTACCAATCAGGCGTCTGTGGCTCTCTGGGAAAGTGGCTCCCTGCAGGCAGAGCAATGCATCGTGGCTGAACGCCGTATTGCCCGCTTCCTGCTTTCAACAGTCCAGCAAGTACTGAATGAACATGGTTGGAGACCGAAAGACGTGCAACTGGTGGCGGTGAGCCAGGGCCCTGGTTCGTTTACCGGTTTGCGGGTCGGACTGACTACGGCAAAGACTTTTGCCTACGCCCAGCAGGTGCCGGTCGTCGGAGTCAATACGCTGGAAGTGATTGCAGAACAGTCGTTTTATCCATTGGATCCTGAAGCGGCTGTAACGACTGCGGATCTCGCACAGCCGTTGGCAGTTGTGATGAATGCGCATCGCGAACAGTTTTTTGCCGCGACGTTTGCAGCTTCTGCAGCAACGTCATGCCAGTTCATGGAGGCTACCCACCTGGTCGATCGTGAATCGTGGTTGAATCAACTGGCGTCAGGATGCTCCGTATCCGGTCCAGGACTTTCGCTCGTGGAGACGAAATTACCATCCACGGTAACGATCGTGGAACCATCGCTGTGCAGGCCACGTGCCGCTGGCGTGGCGAGACTGGCTGAACGCTCTTTACCCACGGAGGAGTTCTCGGAAAAGGCGTTGCGTGACCAGATCTTCTCGCTGCGGCCTGCTTATTACCGACGTAGTGCGGCAGAAGAGAAACGAGAAACCGGTTGATGCGGAGCTTGTCGAAGAGGGTGCCGTTGTCAGAGTTCTGCAAGGGCTTCGTGGGCTGCTGCAATCGTGGTGTCGATGTCAGCAGTAGTATGGCAGGTTGATACGAAAAGGGCTTCGTACTGGCTGCATGGCCAGTAGCTTCCACGTTGCAGCATTCCCCAGAAGAAGCGGGCAAATTGTTCCGTGTTGCACTTGCTTGCCTGTTGCCAGCTATGGATCGGTTCGTCGTGGAAGAACAGGGTCAGCATACTGCCGACACGCTGTACGTGGGCCGGCAGGCCGGCAGCGGTAGCAGCAGCGGTCAGGCCTTCGGCCAACTGCTGGCCGCGCTGATCGAGCTGACCATAAGGGTCCTCTGTTTTCAGTGTTTGTAAGGTGGCAATGCCAGCGGCCGTGGCCAGCGGGTTGCCACTCAGGGTCCCCGCCTGGAAGACTTCGCCGACGGGGAGGACATGATCCATGATCTCGCGGCGTCCTCCGTAGGCTCCGATGGGCATGCCGCCCCCCACGATTTTTCCGAGTGTTGTCAGATCCGGTGTGATACCAAAGAGTTGTTGGGCACCACCTAGGGCCACACGGAATCCTGTCATGACTTCGTCGAAGATAAGCAATGCGTCGTGGGATGCGGTTTCTCGGCGGACGGTTTCCAGGAAGGATGCGCTGGGAATGACACAGCCCATGTTACCCACGACGGGTTCCATGATCACGGCAGCAATTTGACTTCCGTGTTGCGAAAACGCGTCGACAACTTGCTGGCAATCGTTGTATTCAAGGATCAGCGTATCCTGGCTGGTACCGGCGGTCACGCCGGGTGAATTGGGGACAGACAGGGTTGCAGCACTACTGCCTGCTGCGACCAGCAGACTGTCAACGTGCCCATGGTAATTTCCGGAAAACTTGATGATTAGGTCTCGGCCAGTGTAGCCACGTGCAAGTCGGATCGCGCTCATCGTCGCTTCTGTTCCCGAGTTCACAAGGCGGACTTTCTCCACGCTGGGCACGGCTTCGATGATAAGTTCCGCAAGCGTATTTTCGGCACGCGTCGGTGCACCGTAACTGGTGCCACGATCCACGGCCTCGTGCAGGGCTGTCTTGACGGCAGGATGACAATGTCCCAGGATCATCGGGCCCCAGGAACCGATGTAGTCCAGGTACTGATTTCCATCCACGTCATGCAGATGAGCACCCTCGGCACGGTCGATGATAACTGGGTGGTTTCCCACGGCACCAAAGGCTCGTGCCGGGCTGTTGACGCCACCAGGCATGAGTTGCTGGGCTGCTTCGAAGAGAGCTTTACTGTTTTCAGTTTTCATGAGGCGTCCGTGTGGCGAGATCAGGAAATAGTTTTAAGTTGTGTTTGTCAGTGGGAGTGCTCGACCAGCGGCAAGGAAGCTCAGGCGATCGCTGGCTTCATGAGCCGAGCCAGCGGGCGACATCCTTGGCCCAGTAGGTAAGCAAGATGTCTGCTCCAGCTCGATGCATGGCCAGCAACGATTCGCAAACAACCGATTTTTCATCGATCCAACCCTTTTCGGCGGCTGCCTTGACCATGCTGTATTCCCCGGACACGTTGTACGTAGCCAACGGAATGCCAGGGAACGTGTCCCTTACCTGCCGCACGATATCGAGGTAGGCCATCGCTGGCTTGACCATGATCAGGTCGGCACCCTCCGCCAGGTCCAGTTCCACTTCTCGTAAGGCTTGCTCGGCCAACGCAGCTGGGTCCATTTGGTAAGAGCGTCGATCTCCGAATTGGGGCGTGCTTTCGGCCGCCTCGCGAAAGGGTCCATAAAATGAACTCGCATACTTGGCAGCGTAGCTCATCAATGGCAGGTGATTAAAACCGGCGTCATCCAGGGCCGTGCGGATCGCCTCGACCATACCATCCATCATGCCGCTGGGTGCGACCATGTCGGCACCCGCCTGGGCGTGACTCACGGCCTGTTGGCCCAGCATCGTCAATGTGGCATCGTTGTCTACGTCAATGCGACCGGCAGTTTCATGAATCACCCCACAATGGCCGTGATCGGTGTACTCGCAAAAACAAAGATCCGTGATGACCAATAGTTCCGGCACCGCTTCCTTGACGGCACCAATCGCACGTTGAACAATCCCCTGCTCAGAGTAAGAGTCGGAACCCGTAGCATCTTTTTCGTCCGGTACACCAAACAACAGGATGCCACCCAATCCCAGTTGCAAGGCTTCTTGTGCCTCGACAATCAACTCATCAATCGATAGCTGAAACTGGCCTGGCATCGTCGAGATCTCGTGCCGTAGTTGTTCACCAGAACGTACGAACAATGGCAGGATTAGCTTGCTTGGATCAAGCCTGGTTGCCTGCAGCAACCTGCGTACCGCCGGATGATACCTCAGTCGCCGCATGCGGATGTCTGGTACCGGAAGTTTATCAGTCATCGTTACTCAATTAAAAAGTCGTCACTCAGGGCAATCCCCCGTCCAGGAGGCACTTCTTCTGTTATAGCTCCTCGGTGGGCTTAGGGGAAACGGTCCCAGGCTGCTTCCCTGGCCCGTTCACGATCCCTTGGTGAGCAGTTGCAGTGGTCAGGAGGCTCGTTATAGTGGCAAGAGATCGGGAAATTCCCCAAATCGGACTTTTCAAGTATTGCTGCAGGGGAAAATTAGGTTGATGTCATCCGGACAGGTTATGGACATGCTGGGATTGTTGAATGTTCACAAGCCTGTGGGCGTCACTTCACGTGATGCCGTAACCCATGTACAGCGTCTTTTGAAACCGTTGAAGGTGGGGCACGCTGGTACCCTGGATCCCCTCGCCAGTGGTGTCCTGGTTATTGGTATCGGCAAAGCCACACGCTTGATGAAATACGTCCAACGGATGCCCAAGTTGTATCGGGCGTCCTTCCGCCTGGGGTTCGAAAGTGACACGGAGGATATCCTGGGGCAGGTTCGACAGGTGCCAGAGACATCCGTTCCTACGCACGACCAGATCCTGGAGCGTCTCCCTCGATTCATCGGAGAAATTCAGCAGCGACCACCGGCCTTTTCAGCTCTGAAGGTCAAGGGTCAGCGGGCGTACGCATTGGCTCGCAAGGGGCAGGATGTTGTGCTTGAGCCGCGTCCAGTCCAGGTTTACGACATCCAGCTTGAACATTATGCCTTTCCACAGCTGCAACTGACGATTTCTTGTGGAACAGGTACCTATGTTCGCTCCCTGGGACGTGACCTGGCCCAGGACCTGGGAACAGCTGCCGTGATGGAATCACTCGTACGTTGTTCGATAGGTTCCTTTAAGCTGGACCAGTCCCTGACGCTGGACAGCCTTGGACGACAGGAGATCTCCCGGCATCTCTTGCCGGCTGGTCGAGCGGTGGAAGACTTGCCCTCGGTCGTGCTGGAACAAGATCTCCTGGACAAGGTTGAACTGGGACAGCTGATCCAGTTACCTCCATCCAGCCAGGGGCCCGAAATTGCCCTGCGTGACCGTGACAACAACCTGTTGGCAATCCTGGTTGAATCGGGGCCCGGCTGCTGGCGTCCCTCTCCCAATCTCATAGCACGCTGATTACCAGGGCCACCGTTTCATCTGCAGCCTGTCGATCTGATCGCTAGGATCCTTAGAATCGGCAACCACTAGCGGTGTGTCCATGAAAACCTCGGAAAGGTTTCTGGTCATCCCACCGCAGATGGATAGAATTTCTGCACCTTGGTTCCAGCACTAACGATTGTGCCAGCAGGACCGAAGATGCTTTTCACGCATTCCAGGTAAGTAGCAACGACCCGCCAGCGAAAGATCAATACCGGTCCGGTTGGAAGTCGAGAAATAGGGCATGCGAACCGTTTAGCGGGATGTGTTTTATTGCGCGACGATCCATCGTGAGGATGGATCGTTACCGTGAGATTCACGTCGCATTCGATCAGGAATTGTAGTGAAGCATGGATGCAAACGAGGCTTGCCAACGCCCGGTAATAAACCGTTGGCCTCCCCCCCGGGTGGGATAAGTAGTCATCCATGTCAGCACAACGTGATTTAAAAACAGACCTGTTCGCCATAGGTCTTTGTGGTGGTGTTGTCTTCCTGGCGCTCTCCCTGTGTACCTACGAACCTGCTGACCCTGTTGGGGAATTGATTCGTCCTTTCAACAGTTGGTACCAGAGTGATGTATTGGTCTATCCACCGTCCACAGAGGTTAGTAATGCCTGTGGACGCTGGGGCGCGTTGACTGCCGAGTTGCTTTTTACCACGGTGGGACTGGGAGCTTTCTACTTCGTATTATCCATTGCCATCCTGGATGTCCTCTTGTTGAGACGGCGAGAAATCGATGCGCCTATCGTGCGTTCGCTGGGATGGTTTGCTTCCTTGGTCGGACTCACTACGGTATTTGCGATCATGGTTCCCCACCTGTCTCCGGGGCCGATGATCGGTTCAGGCGGTTACCTGGGGGTATTGGGCAAGACTGTCCTGCTGGAATATTTTGCTACGGCTGGAGGCTTGATCCTGGCCCTTAGCCTGATTTGTGGAGGCCTGTTGCTGGCAACCGATTATGCGTTGGTTGGTATGGCCCGCCGTACCGGTTTTGCAGTGCTTCGCTTTGCCTTCCGCTCGGTTCGCTGGTTGATGGTCCGCCAGGCAGCAAGGCAGGGTGAACTCGACGACGCTGCCGAATATGAGCAGGAATACGAGGACGAGCAGGAATACGAGCAAGAATACGAGGAAGAGGAAGAAGAGGAGGAGGACGAGGAGGCGTTGGAAGAAGAAATGCCAGTGCTCGTCAGCGGCAAAAAGCTGGGAGCCGATGGGGAAGTTGAAGAGGCCGACGCTGATGCGCCAATCGAGGATCCGGTTACGGCCGAGTCGGAAGTTGAATCGACCAAGAAGGGTAAACGTAAGTCGAAGCGATCAATGCGGAAAGCCGGTTTCCCCATTCGCAGGAAAAAGCAGAAAAGTGAACGTGAGGAAGTGATCGAGTCGTTGGAGGAAGCCAGTCGGGTCGAAGCACAGTTGGATTACGAGTTGCCAGACAATGAACTGCTATTGCCTGCTGACGAGATGCATTTCGAAGAACAAGCTAAGGAAGTACGCAGGAAAGCCAAATTGCTGGAGAAGACATTTGCTAATTTTGGATTCCGAGTGAAGGTCGTGGAAGTCGAGACCGGGCCGGTAATCGCCCAGTACGAAGTTGAACTGGAAGCTGGTTTGAGACTGTCGAAAATATCGGGTTTGGCAGATGACGTGGCGATCGCGTTGCGTGTTCCCAGCGTTCGCATCGTTGCTCCGATTCCCGGAAAAAACACCGTGGGAATTGAAGTTCCCAACGAGTCGCAGCAGATTGTTCGCTTGCGCGAGGTGATTGAAGAAACAGGTGCAAAAGCCAATAAGATGCAGATCCCGATTTTCCTGGGCAAGGATGTGTCGGGTAATCCACTAACGTTTGACCTGACGACCATGCCTCACCTGCTGATCGCTGGGCGGACCGGTACCGGTAAAAGTGTGTGCCTGAATTCCATTATCTGTTCGATCCTGATGGCTCGTCGTCCGGATGAAGTTCGGATGTTGATGATCGATCCGAAAATGGTCGAATTGTCTGGCTATGGGCGACTGCCGCATCTTATGCATCCGGTCGTTACCGAAATGAAGAAGGCTGAAGCGATCTTGGCCTGGGCCGTTGAAAAAATGGAAGAACGTTACAGCCTGCTGGCCCGTGCCGGTGTGCGTCATGTCAGTCGCTATAACCAATTGACCGAAGAGCAGTTGATGGAACGCCTGCAACCGGAGACGGAGCAAGAACGGCAGGCTATTCCGCGGCGACTCCCGTTCATTGTGATCATTGCAGATGAAATCGCTGACCTGATGATGACAGCTGGTAAGGACGTGGAGCACCATATTATTCGGTTGGCCCAGAAGAGCCGCGCGGTCGGTATTCACCTTATCCTGGCGACCCAGAAACCGACGGTTGATGTTATTACCGGTCTGATTAAATCTAATCTGCCAGCCAGGATTTCATTCCAGGTTGCCAGTCGTATCGATAGCCGCGTGATCCTGGACGAAACCGGCGCTGACAAACTACTTGGGAATGGCGATATGCTCTTCCTGTGGCCAGGTACCAGTACGCTGTTGCGAGGACAGGGGACTTACCTTAGCGATGACGAAATCGTTTCCGTGGTGGATAGCGTAAGTACCGGGGAACAGAACTTTGTGCACGAATTGGTGAACCTCAAGGTCGTACCGGGAGAGAATGCGGCAGAAGGAGGATCACGTAAGGCGGATGAACTCTACGATTCAGCAGTCGATATCGTGATACGTGAAGGTCGCGGTAGTGTCTCGCTGTTGCAACGCAATCTTGGAATTGGGTATGGCCGAGCTGCCCGGCTTATTGACTACATGGCTGAAGACGGGATCGTGGGTGAGTACGCTGGCTCCCAGGCACGGGAGATCCTGATGACCATGGAAGAGTGGGAAGCTTTACAGGCAGGTCAGGGAGCTGAGTCGACGGATGCTGCTGCTGCGCCGCTTGAGACGCAGTGGAACCAGGAAACCACTGCTGGTGTTCCCGGCTCCGTTGGAGCCATGAGTGTCGCTGCTCAACTGGCGGACGAGATTATTGAAGAGGCTGGTGGCTATGAAGACGATTTCGAGGAAGAAGAAATTGCTAATGAAGATGACGCAGCAGAGCTGGAAGAAGAGGACGAGGTAGAGGCGGAGTACGAGGAAGACGAAGAGGCTGAAGAAGACGGCGAAGAGTACGAGGACGAAGAGTGCGAGGAAGAAGAGTACGAGGAAGAGGAAGAGGTCGAGGCGGAGTGCGAGGAAGAAGAGGCTGAAGAAGAGGCTGAAGAAGAGGCTGAAGAAGACGGCGACGAGGACGAAGAAGAGGACGAAGAGTACGAGGAAGAAGAAGCGGAAGAGGAAGACGAGACGGAAGAAGAGCAAGAAGACGAGGAAGAAGAGGAAGAAGAAGAGGAAGAAGAATGATGTCAAGGCGATACAAAGTTGACTCGGTCGGGTGGTAGGAGACCGGTTCTTTCGTTGCGTTGACGTTGGTGGATATCGGACTTATAGTGAATCGTGTGCAGTGTTTTGGGCCCGTTAGCCGTAGGGTAAACGTGCAGCGAAGTTCTGTCAGGAAGTCATGATTAAGCAACGATCATCCTGGTACGAAGGGTTTGCGGGCAGCTAACATGGATGGCGTAGACATTTGCCCCGAGACTCACCACGGGTCTCGGGTTTTTTTGTTGAGGTTCAAGGTAAGAAGAAATAATGCGATCGATACAAATCTACGACACGACGTTACGCGACGGGACGCAGGGAGAGGGTGTCAGCTTGTCATTGCAGGACAAGCTGCAGATCACCAAGCGTCTTGACGAGATGGGCGTGGATTATGTTGAGGGTGGCTATCCCTTGTCGAACGAAAAGGACGCGGAGTATTTTGCCAGGATTCAGCAGTTGGACCTGCAGCATGCCAGGGTCTGTGCATTTGGTATGACACGCCGTAAAGGAATCTCGGCCCAGGACGATCCCGGGATGCTGGCCCTGGCCAATGCCGGGTCTCCCGTCTGCACGGTGGTTGGGAAAACATGGGACTTTCATGCAACGGAAGTCTTGCGAGTAACACTGGAAGAAAACCTGGCCATGATTGCTGACAGTGTTCAGTTCCTGGCCGGCATGGACCGCGAGGTGATTTACGATGCGGAACATTTCTTTGATGGCTGGAAAGGTAATCCAGAGTATGCAGGGCAGACCCTGTTGGCAGCTGCGAGAGCAGGGGCTCGACTGATCGTGCTGTGTGATACCAACGGGGGCAGTATGCCGGAAGAAGTCCGTCGTTGCATGCAAGAAGCGACGGCCGTGCTGCAGGAAACCGGTGTGTCGCTGGGAGTTCATTGTCACAATGATTGCGAGTTGGCCGTGGCGAATTCATTGGCAGCGGTTGATGCAGGTGCGGTCCAGGTGCAGGGAACGATGAATGGGATCGGTGAACGCTGCGGCAATGCAGATCTGGTCTCGGTGATTTCCAACCTGGCGATCAAGAAAAATGATTACGAGGTTCTGGGTGGACGTTCGCTGGAGCAACTGACGGAGTTGTCGCGGTACGTCTACGAGACGACCAATATGAATTTGCGAGCTGGCCAGCCGTTTGTTGGGCAAAGTGCCTTTGCCCATAAAGGCGGCATGCACGTGCATGCGATTAACCGGGCTACGGCCAGCTACGAGCACATGGATCCCCAGCTGGTCGGTAACGCCCGGCGTGTTTTGATCAGCGAGTTGTCCGGGCGCAGTAATATCATGGCCTGCACGCGTCAGTACAACGTGGAAGACAACCGTGAGCTGATGGACAAGATCCTGTTGCAGGTGGTCACGCTGGAAAACCAGGGGTACCAGTTCGAGGCAGCGGAAGCTTCCTTTGATTTGCTGGTGCGAAAATGTGCTGGGGTATTTGAGCCGCATTTTGATCGGGTGAAATACCACGTGGGCGTGACTGCAGAAAAAGATGGCCAAATCCTGACCGAGGCGACTGTTAAGGTCAGGGTTGCCGGGGATATGCGGCATGAAGTAACGGAGGGCGATGGTCCTGTGAATGCGCTCGACGGCGCGTTGCGAAAAGCACTGAACGGTAGCTTTCCCGCCTTACGTGACATGCGACTTGTCGACTATAAAGTCCGAGTTGTTAACTCGGAAGCTGGTACCGCTGCGAGAATCCGAGTCATCATTGAAAGTGCTGACCAGGACGATGTCTGGGGAACCGTGGGTGTGAGCGACAATATTATCGAAGCAAGTTGGATTGCCTTGGTCGATGCCGTGGAATACAAACTCTGCAAGGACCAGCCGATCAATACGGATGCGGTGGAGTCCAGGACAGACGTTGCGGATGGCCTGGCACCGTCCAGCTCATAACACGTTGGTCCTGGTGGAGAAGGTTGAAATTCAGGGCGAAATGTTTCAGGGGAGTTTCGTCTGCCCGATGGTTTTCCCCGGATAGAAATGCCTGGCCTTTTAAGTTGATCCGGACAGGCCTGCCAGGGCCTGCTCCCCGGGCGACAGAGTGAGTGTTTCATGTCAACGGAATTTACAGCGGATTCGTTTCCTAACCGGTTTGACTACGGAGAGTCACAGGACCGGATCTACCAGCAATGGGAAGAAGCCGGTTGCTTTACCGCAGATGAACACGATACGCGACCCACGTTCAGTATCGTGATTCCGCCACCCAATGTGACTGGAGCCCTGCACCTGGGGCATGCTCTTAACAATACTCTCCAGGACGTGCTGATTCGCCTGAAACGAATGCAGGGATTCAATACCTTGTGGATGCCAGGTACGGATCATGCGGGCATAGCCACGCAGGCCGTGGTCGAGAAACGTCTCAGGGAAGAAGAAGGAAAGACTCGTCACGATCTTGGCCGCGAGGCCCTGGTTGATCGTATCTGGGATTGGAAAGGTCAATATGAGAAGCGGATCCTGGGACAGCTCAAGAAAATGGGGTGTAGCTGCGACTGGGAACGTAC
>MPLU02129285.1_pt1 | contig 19374 bp, 18 predicted proteins | sample 1617381 | NCBI WGS metagenome assembly MPLU02 (sample SAMN05944801, study PRJNA350692) | marine metagenome | biome: marine; feature: ODZ; material: water; isolation source: 90 m water sample filtered on 0.2 um supor filter | place: Pacific Ocean | collected 2012-04-08 | depth 90m m
CAGGCGCTGAAACTCCATCAAAAACTTGATGGAGTTACCTCCAGCACCACAGGAGAAGCAGTAATAAAACTGTTTTGCGGGCGACACCGTCATCGACGGCTTGCTGTCATCGTGAAAAGGACAGATGCCGACAAATTCACGTCCTTTCTTCTTGAGCACCACGTGCTCGCCGACCACATCGACGATGTCAGCCCTCTCCTTGACGGCCTCAATCGTTCGAGGGTGGAGACGGGGCTGCGCCATCAGAACATTGTGCATCACTAACTGAGCACAGTCCAGTGAAATCAGGCGATTCAAAAATCATCGACAAAAGAATATATTCAAGCCAGTAGCCAATAAGAATTAATGAACAGACGTGCCAGACAAAAGAAATCCTCAAAGAGAGTTGCGCTAGTGGACCTGATTAGTTCCCTTGGGTTGAATTAAAGAGTTCCAGCGATATAACAAAATTTGATTAAATTTGGTCTAAATAAACCAAATAGGGAGAATCCAGTGGTTGAATTAATGAACTCTTAGCCAATGACATGAGAATCGCTGCCATGCTTACTGCAACATCTCTGCTGGTAACGCCAGCGCTGATGGCGGAGACACCAAGCGAGTCAGTCTTCAAAAGGAGCAGCTATGAAGTTGCCCAAATTCGAGCTACTTCCTCTAAGCCTGTAACCATTGCTGTCAAAAAAATCACAAATGACGCTGGCAGCATTTGGTGGTGGAGGCCTTCATTATCGAAAAAACTGGCAGACATGCTAGCCAATGAATTGAAATCTACTGGGCATTTTACGCTTGTTGAAAGACAAAGCCTTAATCAAGTACTTGACGAGCAGGAGCTTGCAGAACTTGGCATTACTAGGCAGTCGACTGCCCCCAAGAAGGGAATGATGACAGGCGCTCGCTATTATGTCCTTGGTGGCGTTAGTGACTATCAAGAAGATGTCGAGAAAAAAAGTAGCAGCGGTGGTTTTAGTGTCATGGGATTCGGTCAATCCAAAAAATCATCAGAGCAGAAAGCATACGTCGCACTAGATATTAGAGTTGTTGATACAACGACTGGCGAAATTGCATACGCAAGAACAATTGAAGGAATGGCAACTTCAAAAGATAATTCTTCATCTGTATCTGGCGGATTTGGCGGCCTAGGCTTTAACGACAATCAATCTTCATCATCAAAACCACCTGCATCCAAAGCAATAAGAGCGGCAATGATAGAAGTTTCTGAGTATCTAGACTGCATTCTATATTTAAAGAACTCATGTATCGACGGATACGATGCAAAAGAAGATGCTCGCAGAGCAAAGACAAAAGACATTCTCGAGTTTTAGATGAATCTCAGCTATGTAGTAATTCATAACTTGAGCAACAATTACCTCACTCAGGATCAAACCAATGCTCAAGCAGATTGCACTAGCTACACTACTTATTGCAACAACAGCACCAAATAGTTACGCAAAGTCAATCCGAGTTAATGGAAAATGCGCGATTCCCGAGAGAAATCTCATACTACAAAGATGTACAATACTTAATCGTGATGGAGTGATTAGCATTCTTGGAGGGAAGACTCTAGATCTTGCCGTGAAAATCTATCCATCAGCAATCATCAAATCTGGATCTCTCAATAGGATAATTGAATCTGATTCAAGAGATCTAAAAAGAAGGCTAAAAGATTCATTAAAAAGATTAAATACAGGATGGGGAGATGCCAACAAATCAAACAATGTTCGAGTATTGCAATTTCAAGTCTCCTCTGGAATAGAAACGCTGGTCCTAGTCGCCAATCGGGAATCATACGGATCATCAACCGCCTCTGATGTAATTCCCACTCAGCACAAAGCAGCTGAAACTTCGCAATCTCAACATGCCCCTATAGAGGCTACTAGGGCTTTATCGGATTTTGAAAAAGAATTCGATCGAGCGCAGAGTCTTTATGAGGCTCTTATGTTTGAAGAAGCAGATCGTGTTCTTGACCTAGCTATAATGAGAGCAAATTCATTTATAGGCAATTACCTTGATTATCAAGGTGCCGACACAATGGAGGCTGTACTCCAAAGACGTGTTGATCAGTTGCGTGCTTTGAGGGAGTTCAAAAGATATGATCGTGAACTAGAGGAGTTACAAGCAGCCGATAGATACGATGAACTCAAGCGACAAAGGCTATTGGAAGAACAGCGCCGCAGAGAACATGCCTACAAGATGGCAGTTGAGTATCGTCGGGCAGCTGAAGCAACAGCGGCACGCTGGTGGGTGTACTGGTGGGGGCGTCCGCAGAGCAATATTTACATCATTCACTAATATCATTTCCCTGAGAGCAGATAAATCAACAACTACATCATCTACTCATAGATTGATTCGTTAAAGTCGCAAATGCGAACCAACTTACTAGCCAATCCAATCAAGTCTCTAAGGGCAACCAACTCTTAGCTGATCTGGCAAATGCTGCTTTCAACTCCCTTGGGAAACTCATCAAACGACTCGGCCACAGCTTAATGTCAAGAGACTCGCAAGTTAAGTTATCAACTAATCTGGTTCGAGCAATCTATCAACCTAAATTTGCACGGATGTATCAAAAACAGTCCTGGTTTAGCTTGATAAGCCTGGCTAACGCGCGAATTATCTAATCGTTCGATAAAACAAGTCAGGGGCTTTGTCGTTAAGTTACCGACTTTGAACACATAACTGTTGGTAATTGGTGAGGAACTTCCAATCAAACGATCAATGGGCTGCCTGCAGATTTCTTGTCGGTAGCGCCCTGGCCTTCAGCCTGATGACCGTCTGCGTCAAACACCTTGATGGTCGCTTACCTGTTGCAGAGATTGTGCTGGCAAGGTCCCTGATCAGTCTTGTAATCACCTGGTTCATGCTCCGTCGTGTTGGCATCTCGCCATGGGGGCATCGCAAAAGCTTGCTGTTAATACGTGGACTGCTTGGAACAGCAGCACTTTTCTGCGTATTTGAAGCCCTGGCATCCTTACCCCTGGCCGCCGCAACCATCCTTCAATACACCTATCCAACATTCACAGCCATAGCGGCTTGGCTGTTATTGGGAGAAAGGGTCCGACGCCGCATTGGCATAGCTGTACTTCTTGGCTGGCTGGGGATAACCCTGGTCATGCAACCGGAATGGCTAGGCAGCAGCATCGTTGGACTGCCCTCATTAGCCGTTTCAATCGCCCTAATTGGGGCCCTATTTACCGCTCTGGCCTACGTCTGCGTCCGTGAGCTATCAAAGCGAGAACATCCACTAGTCATCGTCTTCTACTTCCCTTTAATTTCGCTGCCGATAACTCTGCCCTTCCTCTGGCATCAAGGAGTAGTTCCTCTGGGTATGGAATGGATCTGGATTCTGGGCGTTGGCCTGTTCACCCAACTCGGCCAAATCTGGATTACTAAGGGATTAGCCATTTTGCCTGCAGCAAGAGCCAGCTCAATCGGCTATGTCCAAGTTTTATTCGCAACTATCTGGGGCGTTCTGTTATTCGCTGAACCTTTTGATGGCTGGGTAGCACTTGGTGCGCTTTTTGTACTTGCAGCAACTGTAATTAGCCTCAGCTCAAGGCAAACTACGGCCCTTAAGCAACCAAGCTGAAAAGGAAATTGAGATCAATTCTCCTAACGCGCTAAAAGATGAGAAAGTCCTCTCTCTAGATGATTCCATCTAAAGAGAATCCATAGGCCAAGACAAATGCCAACTCTGCTGCTTCTCAAAAAACCCAACTAGCAATTCACATGGGACTATCCATAGAAAGCAGATCAACAGGAATTACCAATGGGCAATCAATCACTAAGAACTTGATCTGCAACGAGAAATCTCTACTCCCCCTTCTAAAACCTCCTGAGACTTACAAATAAACAACCATCTGCCTCTTAAATCCAATTACCAGCAATAGCGCTTACGCCAACTAAATCTGCAATCCCAAATACACCAATAATTCACGATAAGGAAGCTGCTGAGATCTGAAACAGACAGCGAACCATTAAGAAGTCACAGGAACGCAATACACGTCCATTGGCACGACCTGAAGATCGAAAAAGGTCAGGCCAAGGGCTGGACGGATCAGGCAGCATGGGTGAAATAAGGAGCAACTCCATGATCAGCTGGCTGCAAGGGCAAAAGGTGGACGCCTGGCAGCAAGGAACTCGTCAGGGAGTTGTTATCGCATGTGGCGGTGTTGGCTACGAAGTTCAGCTCACACCGCGTCATCTAAGCCAGATGGGAGAAGATCAAAGCACCTTCATCCTCTGGATTCATCAAGTACAGCGTGATGATGGAGCCAGCTTGTTCGGTTTCCCAGAACGTAGAGAAAGGGACATTTTTCGCATCCTGATTGGGGTCAACGGGGTGGGACCTCAAGTGGCCCTAGCCCTTCTAGAGGAATGCCAAGTAGCAGAACTCATAGAAGCGATCGTGCAAGGAGATCTACGCAAGCTCTGTCGAGCTCAAGGTGTAGGCAAGCGCACAGCCGAAAGACTTGCCGTGGAATTACGCACCAAACTGGCCGAGTTAAGTGGCAGTGATCCTGGAATGTCCCTCGTGGACAACGATGTCATCCAATCGCTTCAGCTCAAGGAATCAAGCTTGCAAGAGCTACAGATCACCCTGGGAGCTCTTGGCTACGAAGATCTCGAAATCCGCCGTGCCATAAGGGCTGTAGCAAACGGTGTTGTAACAGGAACCAATGACATAGCTGAGGCTGTCCCATCACCTGAGGACACCGATGCCTGGCTAAAAGCAAGCCTGCGCTGGCTCAGTCAGGAGGCTGCATAAGTAGTAGGGGGTCATAAGGAGTTAAAGTGATTGTTTGCTCTCATAGGGCTAAACGCCACGCATGTCGCTCGATACAACAGAAAAGCAACAGCTGATCAATGCACACCAAACCCACGGCACCGACACGGGCTCTGTGGAGGTACAAGTGGCAATGCTTAGTGAGCGCATTTCCAAGCTCAGCTTGCACCTGCAGGGGAACAAGCACGACTTCTCCTCCCGTCAGGGACTGCTCAAGATGATTGGTCGGCGCAAGCGTCTGCTCAGCTATGTCCGCGAAAAAAGCGAAAAGCGCTACAGCGATCTGATCACCAAACTAGGCATCCGCGGCTGAACCCTTTAGGCGATTTTCCCTCTAAACCTTCATGAATATGGCCGAACGCAGCAGTGCAATGCCTTTCGAGCCAAAAAAGAGCGGAGAGGCAAAAAAAAGCCCACCTCTAAAGGGATCTAAAGCGTCATCAACCAACAAAGCAGCAGCAAAAGCACAGAATGCCATTCCAAAGCCGGTTGCCAATCGCATGCTGCGGAGGGTGATCTTCGCTTCAGGGCTGCCCACTGCTGCAGGAATGGGAGTTTTTATAGCCAGTTATCTGGTGGTAAGCAGAGGAATTGCTGAGATCTCACCAGTCATCACGCTAATGAGCTCAGCAGCCTGCTTCATTGTTGGACTGGTGGGACTAAGTTATGGCGTTCTTTCTGCAAGCTGGGAAGAGGCTCCAGGCAGCCTGCTCGGACTAGAGCACATCCGAACCAACCTAGGAAGAATGCGCGACTCAGTTAAAGGCAGTAAGCAGAACTCAACAGCAGAAACAAAACCATCAGAACAAACTTCAAACAAGTAGGCGATCACTGCAATGAGCTGTGAAAGACTGCTGATGAAGAGAATTAACTGCTGCTGAAGCATCGCGAACACAAAACTGTTGACCTAGGCATACGTAACGAACCTGGGGTCCCTGACGAACAGCTGCAACTACTGGCACTCGCACTCCAAACTCATCTTTAGCGGGGCGATGCAGCTGCAAACATTCCCGCAGCCTGTGCTGAACTGCGATGTCACAGGCTTCATCTGGCATCAACTCCACCAACAACAATCTCAGATCATCGATGGCGCGGCAGTCATCAACAATCAACTGAGTGCGGTCGTCGCGACGATCAAGAGAAGCCCAGATAAGCAGTCGCGCTTCCAACATGAGGTGATCTGATAGGCGCGCGTAGCTCTTGGGGAAAACCACGGCTTCGCAGCTGCTGGTGAGATCCTCAAGCTGAAGAACTGCCATTCGATCACCTTTGCGCGTGGTCACTTGTCGTATCTCCGTCACCATCGTGATCACACTCACCTTTGCCTTATCGCTCTGATCCTCAAGGCTGGCTAGCCCAATGGGCGCCAGCAATTGAGCAGGAGCAGTGAGCTGCTTAAGAGGGTGATCGGAAAGATAGAAACCGACCAATTCTTTCTCAAGCCGTAGTTTTTCAGTCGGAGGGTAATCAGGAATAGGTGCTGCCTTAGGAGCCGTGCTCAGCTCATCAGGCGCCTGGTCATCTGTCGTTCCAGCCACCAGATCAAAGAGATTGCCCTGACCACTGACTCGATCACGAGCACGAGAAGCAGCCCAATTGATCAGCAGCTCAAGATCGGCAATCAACTGGGCCCGGTTCGCCTCAGGATCCATGGCGTCAAGAGCACCACAATGAATAAGAGACTCCAACCCACGACGATTAAGAACATTGGAGGGAAGTCGATCACAGAGATCGGCAAGGGAGCGAAAGGGCCCATCACTATCACGATTAGCGATCAGCTGCCTGATGGCTCCATCGCCAAGGTTTCGCACAGCCGAAAGACCAAACAAGATGCGATCATCAGCAGGAGTGAAATCAATACCTGAAGCATTCACATCGGGCGGCATCACCTCAATCCCCATTGAATTGCAGTTGGAGATGTAGCGCTGCACCTTGTCACTTGAGCCAGCATTAACTGTTAGTAATGACGCCATATAAGCAACTGGATAATGCGCCTTGAGATAGGCAGTTTGATAAGTAACAGCGCCATAAGCCGTCGAATGGCTCTTGTTGAAGCAATACTCGGCAAATAAAACCATTTGATCAAAGAGTTCATCGGCAACCCTCGAATCAACTCCACTACGACTTGCACCTTCAACAAAAATACTGCGATGTTTCTGCATTTCCGAAACCTTCTTCTTGCCCATTGCACGACGTAGCAAGTCAGCTTCACCTAGTGAATAGCCAGCAAGATCCTGAGCAATCTTCATGATTTGCTCCTGATAAACCATGATGCCGTAAGTCTCCTTAAGGATTGGCTCAAGAGCAGCATGAGCAAAATCAATCACCTCTCGGCCGTGCTTTCGATTGATGAACTTTGGGATTAATCCTGCATCCAGTGGGCCTGGTCTATATAACGCTAAAATTGAAGAAATATCCTCCAAAGATGAGGGGCGAAGATCGCGCACGATCTGTCGCATACCACTAGATTCGAGCTGAAAAATACCCTCAAGATCACCTCTAGCAAGTAAAGCAAAAGTCTCAGGGTCTTCAGGGGGCAAGCGATCTGGGTCAATCCGCTCACCACTACTGACTTCAACAAGCTCAAGTGTCTTATCAATCATAGTAAGATTCTTGAGGCCAAGAAAGTCCATCTTTAGTAACCCCATTGACTCCACATCCTCCATGAAGTATTGGGTGATTACCTGCCCATCGTTATTACGCTGAAGGGGAACAAAATCATCAAGAGGCTCAGCCGCGATGACGACCCCTGCCGCATGCACACCAAAAGTCTTATTTGTACCTTCAATACGCATAGCCATATCTACCCATTTAGTAACTACTGGATCGTTCTGATACTTCTGCCTGAATTCAACATTAGGAGATTCCTCTCCAATCATCGCCGCCAACTTTGCAGGCTTTCCCCGTACAACCGGAATAAGCTTGGCTAAGCGATCAGCGTCACCGTAGGGAATATCAAGCACCCGTGCTACATCCTTCAATACAGCCTTTGATGTCATCCGGTTAAAAGTGATGATCTGAGCAACCTTGTCTTCTCCATAACGACGGGTGACATAATCAATAACCTCTCCTCTACGCTCAATACAAAAATCAGTATCAATATCAGGCATTGACTTACGTTCAGGATTTAGAAATCGCTCAAACAACAAGCCGTTTTGAACTGGATCAATATTGGTAATCCCAAGGGCATAGGCCACCAGTGAACCAGCAGCGGAACCACGACCAGGTCCTACTGGGATCCCCTGCTCACGAGCAAAGCGGATGTAATCCCAAACCACCAGGAAATAAGTAGGGAAGCCCATTTGCTCCATCACACTCAATTCATAGGTGAGCCTCTCGCTGTAATTCTGATCAATTGGATCTGCTGTTCCAAGTTCCAACCTTGTTCGCAGCCCCTGCTCAGAGACTTCCTGCAGATAACTCACGGATGTATATCCTTCGGGAATCGGAAAATTGGGCATCTGATAACTACCAAGGATGGAATATTCCTCAACCTTTTCTGCAACGGCTGCTGTATTAGCAATGGCCTCTCTCACTACCTCAGGCTCAAGATGATCAGCAAACAGCCTGCCCATCTCCTGCTCAGACTTGATGTATTCAGTGCCCGTATAACGCAGACGCTTCTCATCACTAATTAGCTTGCCTGTGAGCACACAAAGCAACGCATCATGTGCATCGACATCGTTTTTGCTTAGGTAATGGGAGTCATTGGTGGCAATCAGGCCAATCCCTAGCTCCCTAGCGATATTCACAACCTCCACGTTGACGATGCGGTCTTCTGGTGAGCCATGGTCCTGAATCTCGAGGTAGAAGTCGTTTCCAAATACCTCCTGATACCAACGAGCTATATCCCTTGCCTCATCAGGGCAACCGCGCAATATGGCCTGAGGCACCTCCCCTCCAAGGCAGGCGGTGGCAACAATTAATCCCTCGCTATGAGCCCTAAGTTTTTCTTTATCAATACAAGGCCTGGCAAAGATGCCCCGACCGCGCATCCCATGCAGATGGCTGATACTGGTTAGCTTCACAAGATTGCGATAACCAATGGCGTTCTTGGCCAGCACCACCAGGTGATTACGACGCTCCTTCTTCGGTTGTGGATCCTCAATGGAGCCATTAATCACATACATCTCATTGCCAATAATCGGTTTGATATCTGCGTTCTTGCAAAGCTTTAGCAGCTCAATAGCGCCGTACATCACTCCGTGATCGGTGAGTGCCAAAGCAGGCATCCCCAACTCCTTGGCCCGCTTCACCATCTGCGGTAGCTGAGTAGCTCCGTCTAGAAGGCTGTAGTCGCTGTGGTTATGAAGCGGAACAAATGCCATACCCCAGCCTAAAGGCAGGCGCAAGATAGGGGGGCAGGCAAGAAGTCAAACGCTACATCTAGCGCTATCTTCGCTCATAGGATAAAGCTGCTCTGCGGCCGACCCTTCATCACATCGGCTGCTTGCTCGTAATGAAAAGCCACCTGCAGCAGCCGCGACTCCTCCAACACATTGGTGATCAACTGAACCCCGATTGGCAGACCAGCGTCATCAAAACCGCAGGGAAGGCTGATTGCAGGCAAGCCAGCCAAGTTGGCTGGGATGGTGAGCAAATCAGCTAAATACATGGCAAGAGGGTCATCAGCGTGTGCTCCAACAGGGAAAGCAGTCGTGGGTGAAGTAGGTGTGAGCAACACATCAACACTCTTGAACGCAGCCTCAAAATCACGGCGGATCAATGTACGGACCTGCTGGGCTTTCTTGTAGTAAGCATCCATGTAACCAGCAGACAAGGCATAGGTGCCGATCAAGATGCGTCGCTGTACTTCACTGCCGAAACCCTCTGCACGACTAAGGGCTGTCATCTCAGCCAGGCTATTTGCCCCTTCGCTTCGGTAGCCATACTTCACTCCGTCATAACGGGCCAAATTGGCTGAAGCCTCCGATGGTGCAATGACGTAGTAAGTGGCAATACCATCGCTAAAGCGTGGACAACTCACCTCAACCAATTCCGCTCCCAGGGATTGCAACTGATCCGCAGCCGCTAGAACCGATGCCTTGACTTGTAAATCCAAGCCGTTCTGATCAAAGCATTCGCTAATCAAGCCGACGCGTACCCCAGATAAAGGCTCTAAAAAAGCAGAGCAGTAATCAGGAACAGCAACATCCAGACAAGTGGCATCACGAGGATCTGCTCCTGCCATGACCTGCAAAAGCTCAGCCGCATCGGCCACGTTGGTAGTGAAAGGCCCAACCTGATCTAGAGAGCTCGCAAAAGCCACCAAACCCCAGCGACTAACGCGGCCATAAGTCGGCTTAAGCCCCACAACCCCACAAAATGAAGCGGGTTGACGGATCGAGCCCCCTGTGTCCGAACCCAATGCGGCCATGCATTCACCTGATGCAACTGCAGCTGCACTGCCACCGGAACTGCCACCCGGCACACGGCTTAGATCCCAAGGATTAGAGCTGGCCCCAAATGCAGATGTCTCGGTAGAGCTGCCCATCGCAAACTCATCGAGATTTGTTTTACCGAGAAGCACCGCACCGGCCTGCCAAAGGCGTTCAGTGACAGTGGATTCATAGGGCGGTACAAAATTCTCCAGCATTCGACTGGAACAAGTGGTGCGTATTCCTTTCGTGCAGAGATTGTCCTTAATCGCTAAAGGAACACCCGCCAGAGGCGGAAGATCCTCACCTGCAGCCCGAGCTTCATCGATGCGATTGGCATCAGCGCGGGCCCTATCTGCAGTCACATCCAGATAAGCGTGCAGCGTTGGATCTACAGCTGCAATACGTGCCAGCTTGTGATCTATAAGCTCCCGGGCGGAAACCTCGCCGAGCTTCAGTTGCTGACGCCATTCGGCGATGGCCATCGGCTTACGGTGCTATTCAGAAGCGACGCTATCAGTCGTTCGATCAGCTTTCAGCAGAGATCGTGAGAGGCTCACCGCGACGACAACGCAATATTGTTTGGTTCACCGAAGCTGGCCCTTCAGCAGACAGATCTGAAAGGAATGTCGGCAGCTGGGTTTTAAGACTTTTTCTGGTCACAAAAGGCCCGTACCAATAGGTGACATCAGGGTCACGGGTTTCAACCCTGGCCCACCAGGCCAGAGCAAAGCTATTGACGAGGCTACGCAGAGGCCTGATCAATAGGCCCATAATTGGCTAGGCGAATGCGATCATTTTGCCTCGCCATGTCCCGATTTGCGTTCCGCTACCGATTGGGAAGGAAGCTTTTGGATTAACGCTGAACCCTTTCCCAGCAAGGAGATTGATCTTCAAGAACGTCCAAATCTCAACTCTGATTAGTCAGCGAATCCTCATCCCCCATAGGTGTCAGGTCCACTGGTAGCTCCTCTGTTTGATCATCCCTTGCCGGCTGAACATCTTCTAAGCAACCCTCCTGGTCGGTCAGAGTGGTCGGCAGGGCCTCCCCAGACAGCGCAAAAACATCCGGCAGAGAATTTGATGAATCACTTGTCTTGGCAATGAGTTCTGATTCGATTGGATCTTTGTCGTCAGCAGCATCCTGCAAAGGACATTGAGGGCGCACGATCCTGGGGGAAGGAGCCTGGCCATGAACACTCTTCATCCAGCCACGACGAGCCACCTCGTACAAACACATCGCAGTAGCAACAGAAGCATTCAGACTGGGAGTAACCCCCCGTAGAGGAATACGTACAAGTTGATCGCAATGACGGCGAGTTAACAGCGAGAGCCCCTGGTCTTCTGATCCAGTCACCACCACCAAAGGTCCGTCAAGATCAACATCAGAGAGAGTTATGTCCCCCTCATCCGCCAGTCCAATAACGCGATAACCCACCTGCTTAAGCGCTTCCAAAGAGCGATTGAGGTTTACAACACGCGCTACTGGCAGATGCTCCAAAGCGCCTGCCGCCACCTTGGCAACAGAACCAGTAAGACCAGCACTACGTCTTTGTGGCAAAACAACACCATGAGCACCAAGAGCCTCTGCGGAGCGAACAATGGCGCCGAGATTATGGGGATCAGTGAGGCCATCAAGCGCTAATAACAGTGGCGGTTCCTCAAGAGCAGCGCATCCTTCGATCAGGCTTTGCAGGTCCAAGGTCTCGGCTGCAGCGGTCTGCAGAACAATCCCTTGATGCACAGCGCCACCTGTGAGCTGACCTAGACGTGCCCAACTGACCTCTTCGACAAGCACCCCGGAGGATTTAGCCTCCCGCAGCAAGCGCAAAAACTTCGGTGCGCTTCGCAAATCGGACGTACACCAGATGCGATGAATAGGCCGCCCAGCTTCTAGTGCAGCTTGGGTGGTGTGGCGTCCCCAAAGCAAGTCATCAGCAGGGGCAGGGCCAAATGTCTCAGCCTCTGGAGCACGAGCTGATGATGATGACTCTGTCCTAGATAAAGGTGGCTGCCTCTCTGAAGTAGGTGAACTTCTTCCCCAAGAGGGACGCTGCCCAAAACGTTCATCTCCACTACGTCGTGATGGTCTGTTATCTCGAAATTGACGATTCCTCTGCCTATTAGCAGGAGGGCCCTGCTCAGAGCGAGGACGATCACGTCGATCACGTCGATCACTGCCCTGCTCAGAGCGTCGAGGATCAAATGTGCCCGCAGAGCCATCGCTAGCATCTTGCTCACGCCTGAGGCGATAAACGCTGCGCTGTCCAGTAGAGCGGCCACTAGAAGAACCACCGCCGGAAGATCGGCTGCTGTAAGCAGATCGCCCAGAGCTGCCATCTCCATCCCTACGACCACCACCTGGGCGAGCGCCCCTTGAAGGACCGCCTCTAGCAGAACCTCCTCTGGAAGGACCGCCAGGAGAAGATTTACCTGAACGGCGATCGAAGCGGGAGCTCATGACGAGAGAAGAAGCTATGACAGGTCGTTTTGTGTCTCCTCTAGTCGATCCAAGAGCTGCGCAAGCCGCACCGGATTCTGTAAAAAGAGCCAGCCCACCATTGTCTCAAATCCCGTGGCCTTGCCATAGGTCGCGGCATCCCCCCGGCGTGGCCCTCGTCCTGATCTGTTACGGCCTCGTCGCACCAGGTCCTTTTCCAGATCGGAAAGATGTGGATCCAAACGAAGCAGCACTTCCGCCTGAGCGGCTGCCTTCACCTCAGCCACAACAGCCTGATGGAGATCTCCAGAGCGGCCAGGCTGGTGACAATGACGCAGACGCTGGTGTAATTCCCAAACTGCATCACCAAGCCAGGCCAATTGCAACGGCCCCAGTTCATCAGCGCCGCCGCTAGCTGACTGACTGCGAATCCAGTCGCTCAAGCTGTCAACTGACTAAGAGCAGTACGCAAATCAGCCGCTAAATGAAGAAAATCCTCAAGTCGCACAAGCTTCACGGTCTGAACAACCCGAGCATTGCCGACAAGCGCAAACGAACGTTTGGCATCGGTACATAGCTTGGCAGTTTGCACTAAAGCCCCAAGGCCAGAAGAATCAAGAAAATCGATCTTGCTCAAATCAATAACCAATGGAGCGGAATTGGCCTGGAGCACATCCGCTACATAAGTCATGAACTGCTTTTCGGAGTAAGCATCTAGCTGACCTGTGAACTGAAACACCAAACAGCCCTGCCGCCGTTCGAAACCACCTCTTAGTGAAACGGTCAGTCGCTGCAATTCGGTGATGGGACCAGTCCTCCTGGTGGTAATGGCACGAAGTGTAGTGATGCTGCGCGATCCAGACCACGCTTCAGCGACGTTCTGCCATCAGCTCTACAAAACGATCAAAGTGATGATCAGCATCATGGGGGCCTGGACTGGCCTCCGGGTGATACTGCACACCAAAAACAGGTCGGTCCCGATGAGCTATCGCCGCAACAGTACGGTCATTAAGATTGAGATGGGTCACAACCACACTGGTCTGCGGCAGAGACTCAGCATCAAGAGCAAAGCCGTGATTTTGACTGGTGATCTCCACCTGACCCGTGGTGCCGCAAGGATGGTTGAGTCCACGATGACCGTAGGCCAATTTGAAAGTGCGGCCGCCCATGGCCAGACCAAGGATCTGATGACCTAGGCAGATGCCAAACAGGGGTAAATCAACGTTATTTAATAACTCGCCTACCAAGGAAATACCCGCCGACACCGCAGCAGGGTCACCAGGTCCGTTGGACAAAAACACCCCTTCTGGATTTGTGCTCAGCACAGTGCCCAGATCAGAGCTAGCCGGCAGGACAGTGACCTCACAACCGTGAGCAACCAAACGATCGAGGATGGCTCGCTTGATGCCGAAATCAATCGCTACGACGCGATAGGGCGAATCAATGCGTCTCTTAAGCCTTTGATCAAAGGCAACAGCACAAGTCGAGGTCCAGGTGTAGGAATCTTTTGTGGAAACCTTTTCAGCAAGGTTCAACCCCTCCATGGATGGAGCCTGCTGCAACTGCTCTAGTAGCTGCTGAGCAGAGCAGCCGTCGCTGCTAATTACCCCATTCATCGCTCCAGCCTCGCGCAGATGTCTTACAAGCGCTCTGGTGTCAACGCCGCTGATACCCACAACCTGCTGCGCCTCAAGCCAACTCTGCAGCGACTGTTGGCACCGCCAACTGCTGGGCTTTGGAGAAAGCTGACGAGCAATTACACCTCTGGCATGGGGAAAGGAGGATTCTTGATCATCAAGATTGACTCCTGTATTACCCAACTCTGGATAGGTGAAAGTGACCAACTGACCGGAGTAACTGGGATCAGTAAGCACCTCCTGATAACCCGTCATTCCAGTGTTGAAGACCACTTCGCCGATCGCGCTACCGCGAAATCCAAAGGCCATTCCCTCCAGCACCATGCCATCAGCAAGAACCAATAGCGCCGAATTTGGGGATGAAGCGGACATCAGCGGAAGCACACCAAACTCATCTGCGTTTCATTCTCCAATTTGATGCTCAAGCGCACCACGAAGCTCTTGTAACCGCTGCCAAGGAAGACCCTGCTTAAGACAGGCTTGGGCAGTAGACACACCCTCCTTTAGATCATCTTGCGTACCAGCAGCCCAGAGCACCAGAGCAGTGTTCAATGCCACCACATCCCGTTGAGCAATGGTTCCACCTCCTTGAAGAACAGCGGTAATGATCGCCTGATTTTCTGCCAGATCCCCACCCTTAAGAGCCTGCAAAGGAGCAGCCTCAAGACCAAGTTCTGCCGAATTAATCGAAGAGTGCCTTAGCTCACCCCTATCAAGCAAACGCAATTGATTGACCCCCTCTAAGGAGGCTTCATCAAGGCCACCAGCACCATGAACGACAACGGCCCGCTGCAAGCCAAGCTGCTGTAACGCTTCCGCCATCGGATCTAGCAGCTCTGCCTTGGCAACCCCAAGCACCTGAGCCTGCGGCTGCAAAGGGTTCACCAGTGGACCAAGAAGATTGAAGACAGTTCGCACTCCAAGGCTTCGCCTCAAAGGCGCCAGGTTGACCAATGCGGGATGCCATGCAGGGGCAAATAAGAATGTGACTCCTACCTGAGATAAAGCCGCCACCACAGTGGTGAGAGGCGACTTGAGCTGCAGACCTAAACCCTCGAGAACATCAGCCGAACCAACCTTGCCGCTTGCACTGCGATTTCCATGTTTCGCCACATTTACCCCGCAGGCAGCGGCAGTAAAAGCAACAGCAGTTGAAATATTGAAAGTGTCAGCACCGTCGCCACCAGTTCCACACGTATCGACCATGGGAATGGCTGGTATTGGGCATGGCAAAGGACAAGCCTCTCGCAACACCTGGGCCATAGCAGCCAGTTCACTTCCGGTTACCCCTTTTGCCCGCAGAGCCGCCAGGAATGCCCCTGTCTGTACAGGGGTTAACTGCTCAGCCAACCATGTCTTCATCAAAGCAGTTGCTTCCGCAGCAGGAAGGTTCTCTCCCTCAAGCAACATCTCGAGGATTTGCGGCCATGAAGGAGAAGAAGCAGTAGAAGCAGACATCGGTGCAGAAAAAAACCCGGGTGCAATGCACTCCGGGCCGGGTGATGGGGACTAGACCACTATCACCTAAAAATTCGCCACTGGCTAGAAACACTACAAGCCGATTCTGTTTTTACTCAAAGAGGGATTCGTAATCACAGCTTTTCAAGAATCCCTCTAGGGTCGCGCTGCAGACTGGCTGCATAGGTTGAACTAGGTAGCGATACCGGCATGGCTACATTCCGCCTCGATCTAATTGGCCGTTACCTGAAGCCCCATCGCCGCACCGTGCTGATGGGAGCACTAGCCCTTGTGGTGGTGAACGTTCTGAGCGTCATCATCCCGCTGGAGGTAAAGCGCATTATCGATGATCTTCAAGAAGGCTTTGCCATAACTGAAGTACTGCATCAAGCCGGCTGGATTGTGGTTTTAGCCAGCGGCATGGCAATCGTGCGCCTGGTGTCCAGGCAGCTGGTTTTCGGAGTCGGGAGGCAGGTGGAAGTGGAACTGCGTCAGCAGATGTTTGACCACATGCTCAAGCAAGAAACCAGTTGGGTGCAGGAAACCGGAAGCGGTGAAGTCATCAGCAGAGCAACCAGCGATGTTGAAAACATTCGCCGCTTACTTGGCTTCGCAATTCTGAGCCTTACAAACACAGTTTTGGCCTACTGCTTCACGTTTCCCGCGATGCTGGCCATCGACCCAATGCTAACCCTGGCCGCCATCTCCCTCTACCCAATAATGCTGGGCACAGTGCGCCTCTTTGGGGGGCGGATGATGCGGCAACAAAAACGCCAGCAAGAAGCACTCTCAAGTCTCAGTGAACTAATCCAGGAGGACCTCTCAGGCATAGGGGCCATCAAGATCTACGGCCAAGAGCAACCTGAACAGGAGGCTTTCTCCCAACGCAATAACTCCTATAGAGATTCTGCTATTCGCCTGGCACGCACACGCAGCACCCTATTTCCGTTACTAGGGGGAATTTCTTCGATTTCATTACTACTGCTTTTAGCCATAGGCAGTGACCAACTACAGCGTGGCAGCCTCACCATCGGCGGTTTGGTGGCCTTAATCATTTTTGTAGAACGCCTAGTTTTTCCTACCGCTCTACTGGGCTTCACGCTGAACACTTTTCAAATAGGCCAAGTGAGCTTGGAGCGCGTTGAAGAACTACTCAAGCGTGTGCCCATCATCGGCAACCCAGCTACACCATCAAACCTGGAATCACCGCTGCAGGGTCGAATAGAAGCGCATGAATTGCGGATTCGCTACGACAACAGCAACCGCGACACACTGGCGGGACTGAGCTTTGTCATTGAACCAGGGGAACTGGTTGCCGTAGTAGGTCCAGTTGGATGTGGAAAAACAACCCTGGCGCGCGCCCTTGGACGCATGGTGGAGGTCCCAAGAGGCCAACTGTTCATAGACAACCACGACGTAAACGATCTCCTACTCAATGATCTGCGCAGCAGCGTTGCCCTTGTCCCACAAGAGGGTTACCTGTTCACCAACAGCCTCGCCGACAATCTTCGCTATGGCGATCCACAGGCATCAATGGAGCGCGTTGAAACAGCTGCTGAACAAGCCCGGCTAATGGACGACGTGCGCGGCTTTCCTGATGGCTTCGACACACTGGTAGGCGAAAGAGGGATAACACTCAGTGGTGGTCAACGCCAACGCACTGCACTTGGCAGAGCCCTTCTGGTAACAGCTCCAGTGTTGGTACTCGATGACGCACTAGCAAGTGTGGACAACAAAACAGCTGCAGCAATCCTCAGCTCAATTCGAAGCCAACAGAGTCGAACAATCCTGATGATTAGCCACCAACTCTCTGCGGCTGCCGCCTGTGATCGAATTTTGGTAATGGAGCAAGGACGCCTAGTTCAACAGGGGCACCACACAGACTTGCTGAATATCCAAGGGCTCTACCGTCGTCTTTGGGAACGAGAACAAGCCAATGAGCATCTAGAGGCCGTTGCCTAACCAACTCAAAGTAAATACCTAATTACTGAGACGGTTACGCAAAAATGCAAGACAATTAAAGCGCTAGCGGCTTAGCTATAAAGGTGAGATAGAGGGACATGACATGACAGGCGCAACCCAGTACTACTTACGCTGCACCCTCACTTTTGGCGACATCTATGGTCAGATCTTGGCCTGGATGGCAGTGATCTTTATCAGCCTTGCAGCAGGGCTAGGCCTAATGGGCTCAAGCAGACCACTCTTTGCTCTTGTCGGCGTGGGGTTGATCCTTGTACTGAGCTTGCCCTTTCTGCTCTTTGCCTTCGTCACAACACTGCTCAACCACATCCAGCTAGAGCCCAAAGAAGCTGCCTAAGGTTGGCGTGCTTTTAGAGACGTAATGCTCCCGTCCTGGCTTACACCCAAGGCTTCTAACCAAGAGCCATTTAACTCAACAACTGAGCGGCATGCTGTTCTGGGTACAGAACTGCATGCACAACTAACAACAGACCAAGAGGCTGCAATATTTGCTTGTGGCTGCTTCTGGGGAGCCGAGAAGGGCTTCTGGAGATTGCCTGGGGTTGTAACCACAGCAGTGGGATACGCCGGTGGCCAAAAAGATCAGCCGACATACCAGGAGGTCTGTTCAGGACGCACCGGACACACTGAGGTCGTACGTGTGGTGTGGAACAAAACCACTATTGATTTCAGTGACCTATTGAAGCTGTTCTGGGAATGCCATGACCCAACCCAAGGTGATCGACAGGGCAACGATCGAGGTAGTCAATATCGATCTGCCATATACACAACAACAACACAGCAAATGGAACTTGCCCAGGCCAGTAGAGATAGCTTCCAGCAACTCCTAAGTCAACAAGGCCTTGGCTTGATCACAACAGAAATCAAAGCCGATCAACCATTCCACTACGCCGAGTCATACCACCAGCAATACCTTGCAAAACCAGGTAGTCGGCCTTACTGCTCTGCCATGCCTACCCAGGTGTCCCTAGGCACCTTTTATGGCGCGAACTACAAGCTCCCTTGGAGCATCTGGGATAACTATGACTGGTCAGTACAGCACTGCGTTATACGCAGCAACAACGCAGCCATCAAGCTTTAAACAGCGCCCGGGACCTTGTGCACGAATATGAACCAAAGCGCAAACCCAGATTGGCAATCGCAAGAAACTACGATCCTCAATCGTCAGATAGATCGCTCAAGAGTAACGCTAAGAAGTAGTTAAACAAAGGTAATTTTGAATGAACCTAGAAAAACTGCCATCGGCAAGTAAACTCTCAGACTTATCACTAAAACCATCAAAAATGAGCATTAAAAAGAGAATGGCTCTTATAGCTTATACAATTGTTTCGTCCTGCACTTAATTATATCAAGCATCTGCATATATGCCTAGCAAGTGTAAGAGTTGCGCTTGACAAAACAACCAATGGGAAGATAGATCTTCGACAATCACTTGTGATGAATGAGCCGTGAGTGCAACATCCATCGCTACCGGCATCAACAATGCAACTGTCAGGGCAAGTTGGTGCATATGCGTCACGCGAGTACTGCTTCAAAAGAAATAATGTGCAATCTAATCATTACCCTTTCCAAGTTCTGCAGCTTTGCTGTAGTCAGATATAGCACCATCATTATCACCTAGCTCCATCTTAATATCAGCCCTTGCATTGTAGAATATGCCAATGGAGGGGTTAATTGAAATGGCCTTATTAATATCATCTAATG
>MPLU02193052.1_pt1 | contig 19264 bp, 19 predicted proteins | sample 1617381 | NCBI WGS metagenome assembly MPLU02 (sample SAMN05944801, study PRJNA350692) | marine metagenome | biome: marine; feature: ODZ; material: water; isolation source: 90 m water sample filtered on 0.2 um supor filter | place: Pacific Ocean | collected 2012-04-08 | depth 90m m
AAACTGCTGTGGCTAAATTGTTCATATCAAACTGTATGCTCTCACCACATCCACATGAACCCTGTTCATTTGGATTTTCTATGGTCACATGTGCGCCACCTAAATTTTCAACAAAATCAACTGTGCTACCTATAATTGCCATAGATGCAATATCATCTACAACTAGCAAGTCATCAACTAAAGTTCCTCTGTCATCATTATCAGTATACGCCCAGTCATATGAAAATCCAGCACACCCACCACCTTTAATAGATAGCCGAATGTACTTGGCTCCTGGTTTTCGATCTAATAAATTTTGCCAGTATACTCTAGCATTTTCTGTTATCTCTAGCATGTTTTTTCCCTGTAATCTGCAATCGCGGCTTTGATAGCATCTTCTGCCAACACACTACAATGGACTTTCACAGGAGGCAATGCAAGTTCTTCAGCAATCTCTATATTCTTTATTTCACCTGCCTCTTCTAGCGTTTTATTTTTTACCCATTCAGTTAATAATGAAGATGATGCTATGGCAGAACCACAACCATATGTTTTAAATTTCGCATCTCTAATTACATTATCTTCGACTTTTATTTGAAGTCTCATCACATCTCCACAAGCAGGTGCACCAACCATACCAGTACCTACACCATCAGTCTTAGGGTCCCACTTACCAACATTTCTTGGATTCTCGTAATGATCAAGAACCTTATCTGAATACGCCATTTTCTATGTCCTTCTTAATCTGCCTCGATTTCTTATTAAGTTTTTTAAATGCCCTGTCTAATTTTAATCTTGAAACCCTAGTCATGAAATTTACACCCAACATATGATCATACTCATGTAAAACTACTCTTGCGGCTATACCCATAAAATGTTCCGTCTGTTCTTCACCATGTTGATCAGTATATTTTAAGTCACATTCTTTAGGTCTCTTGACTTTCAATACTAGTCCAGGTATACTAAGACACCCTTCATCTGCAAGTTCTTCTTCTTCACTAACTCCTAACAACTCAGGATTAAAACATGTTCTAGTAAAAATCTCTCCTGTCTTTGGACTCTGTATACCCATAGTAAAGAATCTCATATCAAGACCGACTTGATTAGCAGATAATCCAACCCCACCCAAATCAACCATAGTCTTATGTACTTCTTTGTGAAATAACAAAGGATCATTCTGTGGATTTTCAAAATTAAATTCCGTTGGAGGTCTAGATAATCTAGGATCATTCCAAGGAATCAATTTTAAATCATTTAGATATACTACTGGTACTTCCACATTATCTATATTTATATTTTCGCTCATACTATCACCGAATAATTTTGCCTTTTTTCAAACTTAATAACACCCCTAAACTTATCGAATAACTGATCACCCTTATGACTTATCACAAACACATTAGCATCATCACCTATAGTCTGTAATAAAGTCATCACATAATCAGTACCATTCGTATCCAATGAACTATCAAACACCTCATCAAGTACTAGTAGGTTAGTAGCGGCACTATTTTTCATCTTTGCTATTGTTCGCCATGTAAACAATAACGCTAAATCAATCCTCTGTTTCTCACCCTCACTAAATGAGGCATAACTAAATCTGTCTCTATGTCTAGATTTAATTGTTTCACCAAACTTCTCATCTAAATCAAAATGAACAAAGAAGTCCATGGCAGCCAAATATTTATTAACCAATTGATTGATAACTGGGAGATATTTTTTTATTATTCTAGTTTTTATTCCAGTATCTTTCAATAGGGATGATGCAATATCAAAGTAATGCATATCTTCATTTTGTACAGACTTCTCTTTACCTATAGCAAGACCCTCTTTTATCATTGTTCGCAATTTAGATTTCTCTTCATCTATATTACCAACATTCTTTTCTGCCTCACTCTTCTCTAAGATCAATCTCTGAAGAAACCTCTCACTGGTGACAATATCATTAGTGACAGAAAGTATCTCATCACTCAACTTAAGGTATTCTTCTACCATGGTTTCAACTTCTGTAAACTCTTTTTCAAGTTTTTCTTTTCCTTCTTCAAGTTGTGTGACTTTTTCTGTTCGCTGTAATTTTATCTCTTCTTTGAAATCATGTGGAATACCCTGTTTACATGTCGGACAATCATTATGATTTTCATAGAAGTCAAGTTCTTTTCTGATCTTCTTTAATTGTTCTTTAAATTTTTCCGAATAGTTTTGGAGTTTTCGCTGTCTTTCTTGCGGATCATTAAGTAGACTCTTTTTGCCGCTGAGTGTTGTCTTATTGCCTTCAAGCGTTTGTATGGTTGCATTCAACTCTCCTATTTTTAGTTCGATTTCATCTATTTTGTTTTTCTTATTCTCTTCTAGTGTATGGATATATTGTTCTTGTATCTTTGCTTTTTGTTGTCCTACCTGTAACTGAGAATCTAAATCTTTTATAGTGTCTTTTAAAGTATTTGTCTTATCTTTTAAGACTTGATTCATTATAGTAAAAATTTGAATGTCTAAGATGTCCTCGATAATTGTTCTTCTCTGTCCCGATGGTAATTGCATAAAAGGAGTAAATGATGCACTACCAAGAATAACTATCTGAGTGAACGATTTGTAATTTAATTTGAGAATACTTTCTTCAAGATACTTCTGCATATCTCTATTAGCGGCATCTTGATCTACTAAAACATCATCACAATATATCTCAAAAACAATTGGCATTCTACCTCGTCTAACGAGATATTCTTTTTTGCCTATTTTGAATTCTATTTCAACTAATAGGTTTTTCTGATTTATAGAATTAATTAATTGGGGTTTATTAATCGCTCTAAATGCTTTATCAAATAATGAATAACATAAAGCATCTAATAATGTAGATTTTCCACTACCGTTTTCACCAATTACTAATGTGTTAGGATGTCTTTTAAAATCTATCTCGGTAAAAGCATTACCTGTAGACAGAAAGTTTTTCCATCTTAACTTCTCAAACTGTATCATATAAATTCCTCAAGAAAGGCAACAGCACCTTATCAGAAAACAATTTGTGTCCATATGGACTAGGATGCCAATAGTTATTTGGATGTTTTTTTATCTCATTTGCTCTGAATACATCGTACTTATCATAGTTCTCTAGTAACCAATCTGCTTCACCTGTAATCTGTGGCCAATGAGACCAATCTATCATGTCATTCATCCATGAAATATTAGAAGCAGTTTCATATCCTTGCCAATTACCCAAATTATTACCATAATTGTTTAAAGCATTAGCAGTATATGTTGTCATCACATACTTAATATTATTAATATCAAAGAAATTTTGCAGATTAAGAATATGCTCATATGTTCTTATGATATCATAAGTTGGATTCTGATAATTCTGATACCAAACTTTAGATCGCTGTTCTTTCCAGTGATGATTTCCTATTATCCAACCACCAGATGCATCAGGAACAAATGTTTCAGGATTTCGTTGGCTCATCCAATCATCAGTATTAGGTAACTGTTCGCTATCTTCATCGAACCACTCCATTCTAGAGGGACCTGTCCACATGACAACAGCAAGAATGTTTTTAGAACTAACATGATCATGTTTCAACAAGTCACTAACTGCCCACATTGCTTTTCGCATGATAAGACCGTTGCTCTGAGAGCCTAATCCCATATTTAATCTCTGAACATCTAGAGACTTAGCGAGAGGTGTGACCCAAGTTTTTTGATATTCATCATCACTCAACCATAAATTTTCACAGGTGAATGAACACCCAGATGCAACTAGATATTTTAGCATTTAAGTTCCGTAATTTTGTGCTTCTACATAAAGCGTCCGCATAACAGTTTTTAATCTATTAGAATCTAATTCAGTAGATATGCTATCGATATAATCATTCAATAGTGTTATAGTATCTTCTGGATTAACTTCAATCTCTCCAACTGATTCATCTTCAAACTCTGAAAAGTCTTCTATGATTTTTAACTCTATTAAATTACATTGATAGAGTTTGTCTATAAAGGTATCAAAGAAAGAAAAATCATTCTTCCGTACAACAATTACCTTTACGCAGGTATTAGCAATAATATTATAATCGAAATTATCAAGATCGCTTCTGAAGGAATCAGATGTGTCATCATAATAAAATTTGTGAAAAATGTTGAAAGGGTTTTTTTGATGTTCAACTAAGTTGTCCTCCGTATTGTAGATGTTAAAGCCCCTAGGGTCACCATAATCAGCCCATGTAATTTCATAAGGATTACCAAGATACAAAATATTGCCATCACTAGAACGGTGGTGATAGTGACCAGAACAAACCAAATCAAAACTGCTAAACGGATCGACATCCATTCCATGGTAGTTGGCAACACCCTTATACATTTGAAAACCTGAGAACTCAAAATGTCCAAAGCAGACTTTTGCATCTGTAGACTTAATTGTTTCCATGGTTTCATGATAGTTTTCATTACAAATCCAAGGGACAAAGAGAATTTTTCTCTGATCAAATTCCAACTCTGTAACATCGGGATAAATTTGAACATTGTCGTACTCCCTCAGAAGCAATTCTGGTGAATTGACTTCGTTTGTATTTTTAAAATAAGTATCGTGATTACCAGGAATCATGTGTACATCCATTCCCAGACTTTGTGCCTTATCAAAAAAATATTCTTTACAAGATTTAAGTGTATTATAATTTATGTATTTTCGTCTGTCGAAAACATCACCTAAATGTAAAATAGTTTTGATTTCTTTTTTCTGTAACTCAGGGAAAAAGAACTCGCTATAAAATTTGCGAAAAAAATTATCAAATGCAAGAGAATCACTTCTTGCACCGAAGTGTGTATCAGTAACTAATGCTATTTTCATGTGCGTAAAATTTTTAGTAAAGTTTTTGTTTGACTTAATGCATCATCTAATGCGTGATGATGAATGTCATCTTCGGCTGAGCGAATATCTTTATTACTTAAACCCATTAGATTCATTACTGTACGAAAACACATAATGTCCCAATGAAACCATGGTACGCTAACGCCTGTTGCTTGATATGCAGATTCCATTATAGTAATGTCAAAAGAAGCACCATTTCCCCATGGCATTATTCTTTCACCATCTAACCATTTGTTGAAATCTTGAAGAACTTCTTTCACTGGCTTTTGATCTTTCATCAAAGCCGAAAGTGCCGCATGATCTTGTTTTTGCCACCACTCTACGGTGTCTTTAGATATTACTAAACCAACATCTTTACATGTCTGAGGATCTATGTTTCGATAAAAAGTATCTAATATGCCTTCTTTGACATTGAACAAGACAGCCCCTATAGATATGATACATGCGTTGTTAGATGTAGATAAGGTTTCTAAGTCTAGCATTACATGAGACTGTTTAGGATGTGTAGGAGAACCCATTTCTTACCTCATTTTCAAGTTAATCGGACCATCATATCAGAATATGAAGTAAAAGTCAAGTGTTTTCTTTCAATGCAGGAATTTTTTCCTTTGCCATCTCCAGGGCTTGCTTATCATCTAGATATTTAGGTCTTCGCTTAGGCATCTTAGCGTTTTCGTTCTTGTAATCCTCATGATGTTTCTGTGCTTCATCTACTTGCTTTCTAATATACTGCAAGTATTCATTGGTATGTGTGTCGCCATCATGTTCTTGACCAAGTATTCCATCCAAATCAGAATTTTGAATATACTTTAACTTCGTTTCAAGTTGTCTTTTCTCTTTTTGAATTCTACGAATAAAAGCATAATAGGTAATCTGTGTGAAGTATGCGAAAGGATTCTTAGATTTTGCTGGATCAAAGTTATCAATATATGTAATGCAATTTTCGATTCCATCTAAGATCATTTCATCTCTGAATGTATAGTTCACAAAATTAGATTTGTAAGCGAGGTGATTTGCAATCTTAACAAAACATTCACCCAAGTAATTTGTTACTCTAGGTTTTTCTCCTGTCCATTTTTTTGTTTCTGGGTCGTATCTACCTTCTGCTTTCGCGGCCACCACAATTTCACGGTACTCGGAAATCTTTTCCAGAAACTCCTTGTTATCGACATAATGTCGGCTATTTTTATCTCGTTTTGGCATATTTTTTTTTCTCCATAATGTAAGAAATTACTTGACAAATGATTCGCGCCGTTGTATAATAGGCGTGTCGTCCTTTGAAAGTCAATTTATCTTATTTGCTTCAATCGCTTCCATATATTCAAGCATATCGACTGGCGATATTCCCGAAGCCTTCATATCTTTTTTCGCTTGTTTTAACTTCTCTTTATAGTTATAAACTTTCTCTACTAGATCATTATAATCATCTACATAAGATTCATCTAAAGTAGAAATATTTAAAACTTTAACTTTATTCACAAAAAAAGTCTTATCTCCTGTAAAAGGAATCCATCCAATCAAAGCAAGTTGCTCTGCATTACCATGTTCATCTTCAAAGAAGTTTCGTATTATTTTTAAAGGCGTGATAAGGTTATAACCGTCTGCCGATTCCTCAACTCCGCATACAAGTTGAAAGTCATCTGTGAATGTTACTACCTTTAAACTACTCATTAATTTGCACCTTTGCTACCTTATACTTAAAACTTTCTTCGTTATACAATTTTATTCTTTCTAACATATGATCTAAAGTAAAATTTCTTTTAGATTTCCAAGAGAGATCATCACCAACATCGAATAAATTACAGGTTTCTTTTTGATCACCTTGTCTTAATCCCCTACCAATAGATTGTAAATTTCTAATTCTACTCTTACTAGGAGAAGCAAATATAACATTATGTAAGTTTCTTATATTTATACCCGTTGAAAATGTTCCATAACTAGCGATTATTATAGCATCTGTTTCTTTCTCTGTCAACCCCCTAATTTGATTTCTTTGTTCTGCATCTGTTCCGCCATAAACAAAAAATATTTTTCTATTAACATTCGCTTTATCTTTGATTAAGTTGTATAGGATTTTACCATGCTTCTCAACAAATTGATAGAGTAGTAGTGTATTGCCTGTTTGAGACAATGCTAAATTTGATAGAAGATTATTTCTTTTTGTGTTACCTATTATCCAATCAATCTCTTCTTGATATGTCATCTTAGAAACAACTTTTCTTTGTTCGTCTGGATACTCAATCAATAAACAAACAATTTTTAAATCGGCTAATTGTTTATCATCCATCAGTTTCTTTGTAGTGGTAACTTTGTGAACTGGACCGAATACTCCTTCTAGTACTAACTTATTTGTTTTTGCGCCGTCTAGCGTACCAGTAGTTCCTACTCTATAAGGAGTATGTGTTAGTTTTTCCATTAATGTAGTTAAAGATTTTGCTTTAAATAGATGTGCTTCGTCACCATATATGACATCGAAAGAATCAAACCAAGATTTAGGGAATTTGTATATAGATTGCCAAGTGCTGATCACTATAGGTGCAGTATTTGTCTTTTCTTTACCGCTGTAAATTCGATGGCAATTTTTAGAGACATCCCAGTCTGTGGCAGAGGCGTAGTCTGCAAAATCTCCATACATCTGTTCAACTAGGCTAGTCGTAGGTACGACTATTAATTGTTTTCTTCCTAGGTTACTATGATAATGAACAAGGGTAAAGATAATGAGAGACTTACCACTACCAGTGGGACTAAGAAGGAGAGTCCGACCTCGATTGATGGTCCGTGTAACTGCTTCCAGTTGGTAATCTCGTATTTCAATTTTTCTACCATTGCTTTGTAAATTTAACTCCTGTACTAAATTGTTAATGTAAGTTGATGAAATTGGTTCACCAACATCTTCCATATCGATTTTTATTTTATACTCTAATTGGTCTGCGAATTCTTTAAGATAGTCTAACAAGCCAAGATATAATTCTCTTGTGTACATGTTGAACAGACGCACTTTCCCGTCCCACATTCGATTGCGATACGCAGGCATAAACTTCGCGCCCGGTACCTCAAATGTGAAGAAATCGACAATCTCTTTTGCAGTTGAAGGGTCAGTATCAATAAGAAGATGAACTTCGTCTTTCTTAGTAACAGTAATCAAAACTACAGTAATCCATTAGTAAACTTCTCCCACTCAATAGAATTCTTTATATCAAACGATCTACTATTGAGTGATCGTAACACTCGCTCAAGGAAGTCTACTATCGTCCTGATGTATTCTACCTTGTCTTCTTGTTTACTTACATCATCATCAGCGTGTAATATTTCCTGCAGATCATTTTTCAGTGGCTTAATACCGAGATATTGTTCCCAACCTAAGTTGGAAAGTTCATCTCTGCTCAATTCTCCTCTGAGGTACCTGACCTTTAGGTACTTCAGTTTGTACAGATCGGCATCAGCCTTTCGTAGTTGTAATTTTGCAGTTGATAAGTGTGCTAAATATTTTGCGTGTAACTCTGGTGTTTTGGTACTTTCTTTTCCAAGTTGAAGATCATCTATCTTGCAGTCGATGTTCCACATTTCTTGTAAATCATTTAAAGATATCATTCACAAACCTCTCATAATATATGTTGCTATTTATACATTCTCGATATCATATATCCTATATCTAAATGATGCAAGTCCAATAAAGTAATTACCAGCACCATTAGTTATATCAAAGTCTAGACCAGATAGTGAGATCGGAAAGGCATCTAAGAATTTAACTGCCTGAGTTGGATTATTATTTGAGTCTAGAACAAATAGAGTTGCATCACTAACTTGGGCAATACCTTCTGCCTTTGAATCAGTAGAGAATGCTGTTCTATATTTTTGACTAGATATGTAGTCCTTAAACTCTGTATGCTTCTCTGGGAATCCCAACGCTCTTATCCAGTTGTATAATTCTTTGTAGTTAGACATGTCTTCTTGAACAAGAAATCGAATCATCAATTCACCAAAATTGATCTTATCACCTGGGAATGGTATATTCGATAGTGGAGTTTGTACTTCAGGATATCCCATTGAAATCTCAGGCAAATTGGCTGCCTGACAGAAAAAAGAAACATTAGGTATATTATGTATCTGGAATCTAAAACCATTAGGCCTAAGATAGTCCAACTCAGACGGATTAGTAGCCGCATAAGTTCCCTCAGTAACTTCAACTATTGGATCATAAGCCATTCATTTCTCCTTTCATGCTATTATTTATAAGACAAAAAAAAGGGGAGATCGATGATCTCCCCTCAAGGTTCTTAAAAGAACTCTTCTTATTATTACATAAGATTCGTTACTTTAACTGAACGGTAGTACTGATTACGGTCAGCAGTAAATGTTGCCGCGTCTGTAGTACCATCAGATTGTGTAACATATGGGTTAGCAATCATGCCGTACCGAGTCTTGAATCCAATCTTAGGTTGGAAAGTGGACGGATCGATTGCACGAACCATTTGCAGAGGTACATATGGGCAGTAGAAAAGGCCTGCATCATATGCAGATGTTCCTTTATAGCCACATACATAGAACTGTGAAGCGGCGCCAGTGTTTGCTGAATATGGATCAACAAATACTTTGTAGCGACCGTTAAGAGTTCCTGCGAAAGTGTTTCCTGTGTCATCTACATCCAGATTAGTCTGAAGTGCAGGTGCATAGTCAAGAACACCAGCCATTGAAAGTGCAGAGGCTACATCTGAAGAACAGATGATGAAGTTACCTTTTCCTCTACGAGTATCTTGAGCAATGACATTAGCATCTCTTTCAATGTTGAAGAGTAAGCCTTTGAATCGCTCAACTGACCATCTGCCGTTTGAATCGACATCAAGGTCAAAAGTACCGGCAGTAGCAGTTGATGATGCGCCAGTCTTAGCAACTTTGTAGATTGTACGAATAACTTCTCGGTTGATTTCAGCAAGAATTTCTTGAGACAGAATGTTTGATAATTCTGATTCTGCGTCAAGACCGTGAACTGCTTTCAAATCTTGTGCAAGTTCAACAGTGTATTCTGCTTTTAACGCCCTTGACTTAGCAGTAACAGTTGTCTTCTCGATTGAGAAAGCCATCTGATTAAGGGTCGTTCCATCACCGAAACCTTCAGCAGTAGCAGTAGCAACGCCAGTACCAGTTGTGAAAGTACCGTCAACTGGGTTTGATCCAGCGTGAGTACCAGCACCAGCAAAGTCGGTGTCTGCTTCATTAAACAGGGCTTCTGTTCCTGATTGTGAAGTGTAATGGGATTTCATAGCAAAGATGAGTCCAGTAGGTCCAGTCATTGGCTGAACACCACATACATCGTATGCCATGAGGTTAGGTAATGCTCGGCGAACCAGGCTAATCAGAATAGGATCATAGTTATCAACATTTGATCCAGTTTGGTTAGCGTGAGTTGCTTCAAATAGAGCAGCCTTCTCCTCGCGGAGTGCTTTCTCTTGGTTTTCAAGAACAACGGCTGTTACGGCTTTACGATAGGGATCCTTGATTTCACCCAAATCGCTGTGGTCGAGAACAGGTGCCCATTTCTCTTGGATTTGTTCAGAAAGATACATTTTAGTTTTCTCCTTATTAAGGTCTTTTGATTTACAATTATTTATAATACAATTATTTTCTAACGGATTTCGTAATCGCTTGAGCGTAACGACTGATTGAACCTGATTCTTCAATAAATTCTGGTGCAACAGTGTCTTCAAGTTTATCGTCAGAAGATGATGCAGCCTGTTGTTTCGGGAAATAGTTTTCCTTGATAACTGCAACCTTCTCAGCGAAAATCTCTTCACTACCAAATTCGATGTCTTCGATTAGAGATTCAAGTTTTTCTTTCTCAGTAGCAGTCAAATCTTCTGTTTGCTCTGCAACAACTTTTGATCTCTGTAAAGATATCTTGTCATTAGTGATAGAAATCTTCTCTTCAACAGACTCATTAAGTTTCTTCTTCAGATTCTCAATTTCGTCCTGCATCTCGCCAAGCACATCATATTTGTCTTGTGGTACATCAATGTAATGCTCTGCGAAAAGAGTCTTCATGCCTTTGATAAAGTCTTCTGTGATTTCAGTTCTTAAACCACGCTCAATAGCAAGTTCATTTTCTTTCATCCAGTTTTCTGCAACATAGTTGAGGTACTGGTCAATCTTTTGTACCATTTCCTCTTTATATGTCTCTTTCTGGATATCGGCTTCTTCAGCCAGTTCTTTTTCGATTTTCTCCATCTCGTTGGCTACTCGGGCTGTAACAACTGCCTCAAATAATTGTGCCGCCTTAACTTTGAAGTCTTCTGAGAGGTGTTCCTCATCAGCGAAAAGATTTTGAATGTCGTTTTCAAACAGTGTTTCTTCTTCGGCTTCTTCTTCTGTTGGAACAACTACATCTTCAGAAGTTTCGTCTTCTGCAACAACTTCCACTTCTTCTTCAGAAGTTTCGTCCTCTGCAACAACTTCTTGATCTTCATCTTCTTCTGTTTCTTCTTGAGCAACATTGCCCTTAGAAGATGATTGTGCTACAACAGTTTCGCTACCTGTTTGATCTGTAAAATTAGGAGCCTTTCCAGCACCAGTAGTTTGAGGTGCAGTTGCACTTCCTGCTTTAGCGGCCGCTGCCTTACCAACAGGTGAGGTTAGTCCGCCTTTATCGTCTCCAGTTCCAGATAAGTCTTGTTGTTCTGGGTTAGGATTGGATGAACCTTGAGTAGGATTGGATGCATCGCCTTGATCTTTATCAAGTGGTCTTGCAGCCGCTGTCTTCTCATCCAGTTCGGTAACTTCCTCATTAAGTTCCGCTTCTACTTCGCGGCTCTTAGAGAGTAGTTCTCTGATTTTGCTTTCGATTGCCATCTTTAGTCTCCTTGAGATTTCGTTTGCTGATAATTATTTATACAAAATTAGATTTTTGATAGTTTATCCATGAAAGAATTGAAGACTTGCATCTTTGCCTCTTCCAGTTCACCACGATTCGCTTTACTGATAATCGCTTGTGCCTGAGCCATTTCTCTTTCATGCCACACACCATCAACGATAACCCATTCTCGACTCTCCATAATACCATTAACAAAAGCATCTGGTGCTGAAGGATCTGAAACTATATCAGCGGCAGTAGATAAAACAAAATCGTCTTGAACTTCATTGATTCCGTTTCTTTCTTTTAGACTACCAAGTCCTCGTGAACTGACGCCAAGTTGTGCGCCTTCTTCAATAAGACTTTTCGCTATTCTACCCATGGGTGTATCTAATATTTTTGCTCTACCAATCCAGTTAGGACCATCTTCTTTCAAAGAAGTGATCATATGTGATACACGATCTAGATTGATATTAGGACCTTCTGGGTGTCCAAGTTCTCCCATTGCTCTCTTTGTATCTATTTGTTCTTTGTGATATCGTACAACTTCTCTTTGCATGATCTCTTTAGGATATAATCTACCGTTCCTGTTTTTCAGATCAGATTGTAAGAAAACGCCCTCTATGTAGAGATTTTTCTTACCATCCTTTTCTTCTACGATATATTGGACATCTTCTGTCAATTCTCTAATGATTTTCATTATCCTAGACTCCCATCTGCGCCTTGATGTTGCTGAGAGCCATATCCAGAAACTTTAGCAAGTTCTAAAATAACTGTTCCACCAGATCCGCCAGCGATAACAACTTCTACATTTTGGTCGTTCTCATCGTTGTCAGAAAATCCATAAAAATCACGATGTCCCTCGACTTGTAATTCATAGAGTACCTTTGAATTTCGCTGTACTTTTGCACTAGCACCACTAGACAATGTCCAGTGAATTGCTTTTATGTTTGCTTTAGGAGAAGATTGAGTCTCCGATGATTTCTTTAGTGTTGTTGCTAAAGTGACTGTCCCAGTAGCGGCTGTTCCCCGAACTGCGACAACTCCTTGAGTTTGAGTTAGTTTCAAAACATCTACTGTGACTGCCATTGCTTCTTCCTATTAATTAATTTGATGACTCATCAGACGATTCTTCGTCTGACTCTTGTTCTTGTTCTTGTTCTTCTGTAGCCTCTTCTTCAGCAGGCTCTTCTTCTTCTCTTTCTTTTGGAATAGGTTCATTTTCAGGCGCTGGTTGCGGCACCAATCTTTCATCTGGTTTAGGGTCATTATCATTGAATACTGTGTTTGCCATTTCCTCTCTCCGCCCTTGAACTAAAGCATCTGCTTTTGATCCTACGATAGCATTAAATTCATCTTGTGCACCTGCAACATCTCCATCAGCCCACTTATCCATCATATTTCTAATCTGGTCTTGTGAACTAACTTCATCAGTTACTTCCACTTCTTGTTCTTGTTCTACTTCTGACATTATATTCTCCTTACTTTAACTCACTAAAGTGCAGATAAACGAACCTCGTTACGATCTGCAAATTTTGTACCATACATTGTATGACTTCGTACTACAGGATTACGGGCAGATATACCAATAAATTGTCCTGCATTACCACTAACTGGGTATCCATCATCATACAAACCATTATCTGTCCAGTGTAACAGACTGAATATTTCTGGACCTTCACTTGCATCTAATCTATTATATGGGTTATACAGAAAATAATTCTTTCCATATTTCGCATAATTGTGTCCAGTGCCAACTTCAAGATGCATCATGTTTAAATAATATCGCCTACCAGCAATTAGTTCATAATCGTGAAACGAATCTCTTGTACTGAGAGTAGAACTTTGCAAGGCTCCATCATTCAACACGCTCCACACCGCAGAAAATTTATGTCTACCAACTGAAGCGCCAGAGACTGCGGTAATATTTCCTAATGCCGATTGAGATGATACATCTGTAGCATTGATTATATTTATATAATATGTTTTCCCCATACTCAACTGAACAGCATTATTTTGCAATAGGGTGTCCGATGTTGATTCATCATTAGATGTTCCATAAAAAGTGAAGTGAGATTTACCACTTGTATATCTAGAAATTGCACCTTGTCCAGAAACAAAATCACTTAAAGATCCATTTGGATTAACTGATATCCAATGTAAATTACTTGTACCACCAAATGTGGCGCCTTCTATATCTAATTCTAATCTAAAACTTGTTCTATCAGCAGTCGCTGGAGGAGTGACAATTTTGACACACATAACTCTATTGTTAGTAGATGTTCCCAAGAAGAATGTCTGTACTAATCCTCCAGCAGTACTAATTTCTTGTGCAGTCATTATCTCATTACCACCTGCACTAGCACCACTATCAGTTGCACCAGCAGTTTCATCATCTTTTTTTACATGTTTGACATTTGCTTCATCTAAAATAGAGTAGGTTACAACTCCATAATTGCCCGTTAATGTAGTAGCCCTATGTGCTTTTTTACCAGTACCTATCGGTGCATCTCCCGGTGTTTCTGAAATCCACATTCCCATAAGGGGATCTGTACTATTGCCATTATTTAATGCTGTGTCTGCTTCTATAACGGCTCTCCATGCAGTACCAGTCTTATCTGTAGTATCTATTGGAATATATGAGCATTTACCCTGTGCAGATGTAAACTGTCCCACATACGGTTCGCTTAGAAATCCATCAGAAGATATTGTGGGTGAAAGACTAGCATTTTGTGTAAGTCCAACATCATGCATTAATATATGATCATTGGTCGCTGTGACAGATTGGGTTGTTCGTAATGCATTTGGATTAGAACCCAATTTTGTGACAAATCTATATCCCTGTGTTCTTTTCCAGTAGTCGCCTTTTTCTGGGCGAGTTCCCTCTTTAAATTCTTGTCCTGGAATCATTTCATGCTGAATAGAATTCGTATCTCCTTGCACATGATCCCATGACATAAAATTTAGATAATATCTAGTAGAAGGTTCCAACCTACAATAATTCCAATATGGAATAAGAGCACCATCTTTATCTTTGATATCATATGTTGCCCATTCTCTATGGGTTCTCCAACCTTCTTCGTATTGATGATGCGTATATAATGCAAATACTTGTCCAGCGGGTGCAGTTCCCTGACTTGTTCTACTTCCCTCGGGCCATATAGCACTTTCTCTAATAGATAATATAGTTGTTAATTGTGTTCTATCACCAGGCGTTGTTGAAAACCAACATATCCATGGCCATGGGGCAGTAGTGACTGCATTAGTTTTTGATATTTCAAATCTTCCTCTTTGAAATCCGTCACGACCAGTCGCAACTGGTATAGAAGTAATTGTACCTGGTTGAACAAGTAAATACTGATCACTTAAATTATGAGTTCTTACAGGATTAGAAATACCACCCGCATCGCTTGGTAAATATAATTTTGTATCTGCTGGAATAACTACATCAGGATCAAATTCTGTCCAATTATCTGTATCTGTTCCATCATAAAAATGAGATGGTTCATTGGTGCGAATTAATGTGAGTGCTTCTGCTTCAACTTCTGGATTCTTGATAGCATATTCAGTATCATTTGATGATGCAGGATAATCAGAACCACCATATGCATAATCACTTCCATGATATGTTGAATATAAGTACGCATGTAATCCTTGATATAGTCTAGTTGACCATCTATCAAAGAAACTTGCATCTGTTATACTAGCACTTCCACCAATTCGTTTTGGTGCCGCATCTATCCATGTATAAGTTCCAGAATAGGGTGCAGTTGATCCATAGTCAGCGTTGAATTTTGTTATAGCAACACCCTTACCCTCAGAAAATTTTGATTGCTCATCGTTTGCTTCTGTGGGATCAGTTTCGGTATTGGTGTCAGATATAGAACCGAGACTGGATATTAGTCCATCAATAGCAGTATGTGCGGCAGATTTAGTAGCGTTTTTGTCAGTGGCAATAGCACCATCAAAAAGTTCTTCTGAAATACCACCCGTATTGTCTGGATATTTTGCACCGCTTAAAAATGCAGAAGATATACCAGTTTTAAATTGATTTGCAAATTCTTCCTGGGACATGTCTATTGTCCTTCATTTTGATCCCAGGCGTCATCTCCTATACGATGGTCTTCTGGGTTATCGATTTCACTATCAATTTCAGCAATCTCTTCATCAGACAATCTAAGAATTTTCTTCTGAACATAACTCTTACTGAACATTTGACCAACATATGGAGCAACACCATTTAATACTTCTATTCTGCTTCTTAAAATTTCTTGTTCTTTTGATTCAGTATAGTAAACATCTGAAGCAAATATATAACGGATGTCTTCTCTCATTTCATCCCAGTCTTGTTCGTTGATAACACCTTTAAGTATTAACTGGGTTCTTAGAAGATCGTCAATAAGTATTGCGAACTTTCTACGCAACTTAGCAATGAACTTTGTAAATTTCAATTCATCTCTAGTTATTTCAGCAGATCGACCGAAGTTTAATCCCGCTTGTTGCTCTAATCTTGAAACAGGAACATTTAGTGATTGATATAGTTTTCTTTGGAAATATACAACATCTTCAATTTGACCTAGATTATCTCCACCCGGTAATGTTTGAATCTCTGTTCCTCTACCACCTTCTTTTCGTGGTAACCAGAAGTCTTCAAGCATTGACATGAACTTTTTATCATCTCTAATTTCACCTGTACTAGCATCATAGACTAGTTTATTACGATATCTCTCCATTATATCTTTTAGATATTGTTCTGCTTTACCCGTAGGTAAGTTACCAACATCTATATAAAAGATTCTTCTTTCTGGAGCCCGTGTAATACGATATATTACTACCGCATTTTCCATCATTCTTAATTGATTTGCAGGTCTTATTGCTTTGTGTAAATACGACAGTGGTATATTTTTATCTTGATCTACTAAACCAGAAGGACAATACGCAATAGCATCTTTTGATATCTTTATTGCTTTATCATTGGCATTTGCTGGTGTATAATTACCTGCTTTTTGTTTTATACCCTTATCATCATAGATAAAGTATTCATTGATCTCTTTGATGACATCAATACCACCTTTACCAGTCTTCTCTCTTTTTACTTCCCGAACTTTCTTGATTTTTCTGGGATCGATATAACGAATATCTTTTATCCCGTCTTTTGGCTTCTGTAGATCAATGACTTTATGGAAGTATATACGACCATCAACATACCAACGCTTATAGTAATCCTGTGCCTTATCGTTAAAATCCATAAGGCGCATTACATTATCGTATTCTTGTTCGATAGACTTCTTGATATTAGCAGAGACTTTAAGATCGTCTAAGCATATTGCTAGGGGTTTTTCGTCATCGGTGTTTGATATGCTATCATTAACAATATCTTCAATGGCAGAATCCACATCTGCCATCATTGAAGTGTCACGATATCTCTTGATCAATTCTGCTTCAGTAGCGGCTACACCCTCAACATCAAAGTAAGTGCCAAAGTAACCGCCCGCATTAATGCTTTCTAAAGCGCCTCCAGAATCCGGGGCAACAAAACTTTTTTCACCTTGTCCCGGCTTCTTCCTTTTTATTTCAAAGCCAAATAATTCCATATTATATTATCCTAAAAAATACTACACTACATCGTAGTGTGTGTATTGAAATGTCACAGTAAATTCTTCAAAAATATCGTTTTGTGCGTATTGTAATGCTATTTCAGACATCTGAATAGGGAAAGAGTTTCTTAGAGTGTAACGCCCACCCTGTAAAACTTCGTCATTTCTGTCAAGATGTTCAACAGTAATGTCTGCTTGATATTCTCTAGGTGTGAGAATACCTTCGTTATTATTCCTATCATTCAGACCATTCATCCATTCCTCGAAAGGACGGCGCAGAGAGAATTCAGAATCGTTGACTACCGTGATTGTCCACGGATCAAATATTCTTTCGCCTGCTAGTTTAACTTCACGACCCCTATATTGGATAATCGCTGGATTCACATTAGAAGCGGGTAATGCCGCTCCTGTGACTAGTAGGCTCATTGAAGTGTCAACCCCGGTTACAAAACTCGGAAACGCTAAGGAAACTCTGAATTGATTGGGTCTGGCTCCACCTGCGCCTAGCCTTGCTTTAAATTCTTCAATATTCATTTCGTTTTTTCTCCTCGAATATTCTATTTATATTAGGTTAGGCACCAAGTTCTTCAAAAGAGATACCAGTTCTTGTCGCTACAAATGTCAATGTAATAAAGTTAATTGACTTCGCAGGTTTGACAAAGATATCTGCTCTGAATTCGTTTGCATCAATGACTGCCGCTGTGTTGTTCGTTTCATCACAAACAACTCGGAAATCATATATGCCCCTACGACCCTGTACATCTCTCAAGAAAGGCTCTGTGAGCGATCTAAACTGGGCTCTTGTAAATGCATCGTTGAATTCAAACAACTGAAATTTAGCGGCAGTAGAGATTGCTTTCTCTAATACTACAAACAGTCTTCGTACATTGATTCTGTTAAATGCAGAATCTTTGTCGAGTAATGTTTTATCACCGAAAAGAACAATACCTGATCCTGGGAATCCAACAACTGGATTAATACCATTCTTATACAGTGTATCTCGTTCTGTTTTTCTAGGTGACCATGCTAATTTTATTGCATTCTTAATTGCGCCCCGATTATATCCTGCAGGAGAGAACCAAGGATCGTTTCGTAAATCTGCTACAACACAAGTACCAGCAATGTCTCCATTCAAGGGAACATATACATAACGATCATTGTACTTGTCATATGCGTACTTCCAACCACTATCTAAGACAGCGAATGATGATCTTGTATAATTGCCAGCAGTAAGTTCTGCAACAATATTAGTTGCTTCACTACCTTCTTGGTTGACTACGGATGCTCTTTGCGGTGAAATGAATACTAAACAGTCTTTCCTGATGTCGGTAACATTATCGATAATGTAATCTCCAACAGCGGCGAGATGTGATGAAGCCATTAATAATGACACATCAACTAATTCATCATTTGCAAACAGTAAATATCCTGATTGAAGATCAGCAGTTGCGGGTGAATCATCTGCTCCACCGGCTAAAGATACTTCTAAATCTGCGTGACCGCCTTCAAGAGTTTCGTATACTGTACCGCCTGCAGTAGCGTCTGTTGCTGTACCCCAATTAGTACCAGCAGTAGGATGATCTAACCAATGAATGTACTTCGATCTAGTATTAATTACCTCTTTGTAGTAATTTGATTGATTTACATCATCTTTAGCATCAGATGCTTTTGATAACCCTGCGAATTTTTCTAAGACTGTTCCTGCAACTCCAGTGAATGCTCCATCTTCGTCAACAACAATAACATGAAGTTCGTCTAGTTGTGCTGATTTGTCAGTTGACCACTGAGTATTTGAAGGTGCGTTGTCAAACTCACTCTGATATGCCCAGTTTGTACCTAAAACAGCAGTACCTGCTCCACTAGAGCCACCCCCACCACTAATTGTTACAGCAGGAGCAGATACATATCCAAATCCCCCGAAAGTTACAACAATCGATGTTATGACACCGCCGCCGGCTACAGCAGTTCCTGTCGCTGTTTGTCCACCTGCTG
>MPLU02014681.1_pt1 | contig 19263 bp, 12 predicted proteins | sample 1617381 | NCBI WGS metagenome assembly MPLU02 (sample SAMN05944801, study PRJNA350692) | marine metagenome | biome: marine; feature: ODZ; material: water; isolation source: 90 m water sample filtered on 0.2 um supor filter | place: Pacific Ocean | collected 2012-04-08 | depth 90m m
CCTATCAGCTTTCAAATCAAACAAGGACCACTTCTTGTCCAGTTTATCCCAAACCAGCTTCCATTGACCTTCGCGCAAGGCGCGGTTACCGGACCATTCCCAGGCAAGTTGTTCATGCCCATCGCGCTTTTCACCTTTCAGGATCCCAACGAGGCTTTTTCCTTCAACTGGAATTATTTTCTCACCCATATGTTTCTTGGGGTACTGACCGCCGGCCAATTCCAGGAATGTCGGCATAAAGTCAATGATGTGGCCGACCTCCTGGGTAATCCTGCCTTCGGGTACCTGCCCCGGCCACCAGGCAATACAGGGTGTGGCAATCCCGCCTTCATGCGCCCAACTCTTGTAACGACGAAAGGGAGCGTTCTGTGCCCAACCCCAGGAGGGACCGACGGCTGCGTAAAACTCCTTCGGTCCGGGAATAATTTCTGGCGAACGCCCGCCGGGTTCCTCGGCGCAACCACCGTTATCTGATAGAAACAGTACCAGCGTGTTGTCCGCCTCTCCGCTTTTCTTTAGCGCACTCATCAATCGACCGATATTTTGGTCCATGCAATCGATCATGGCTGCGTATACAGCCATTCTTAAATCCTCATGATCCTGATTGGCCGAAGACCAATCGTAGGCCCTGGAGTCGCGACCAGAAAGTTTCCACTTGGGATCAATCAACCCCATCTCTTTCATGCGTTTATGGCGCTGAACACGCATCTTGTCCCAACCCATCTTGAATTTACCCCGGTACTTGACGATGTCCTCAGGCTTGGCGTGCAACGGGTAATGTGGCGCGGTGTAACAGAGGTGAAGGAAAAAAGGTTCCTCTTTTTTTGAAAATTTTTGCACACATTGGATTGCATGATCGGTAAATGCGTCGGTTGTGTAATAGTCTTTTGGAAATTCAAAGAGCTCCTTATCGTTTTGGCCAAACTTACGAACACGCGCCCCTTTATATTTGGGATCACGTTGCTTTGGGTTGAAGAAATTACAGCAACCATCCAGCAGACCATAATATTCATCAAAGCCGCGCTTGAAGGGGTGTGTCATTTCACCGGATCCCAAGTGCCATTTACCTGAAAGTGACGTCTGGTAACCGGCTAATTTCATGGCCTCCCCCAGAGTCACCATATCAGTGCGTAACAGTCCGCCTTTTCCACGTCGGGGATAAAGGCCCGTCAAGATCGAGGCACGCGTGGTGGTACACTTGGCATTGTTGTAGAATTGCGTGAAGCGCATACCTTCTTTTGCCAGTTGATCTAGGCTCGGCGTCTGAACTTCACCTCCGTAACAACCAATATCACTCCACCCCATATCATCGCACATAATGAGGATGATATTGGGCCTGGGAGCCTTGGCGGCCATGGATGAAAACGCGCAGAGGAATAACGCGCATGAAAATAATTGAAGTATGTTCTTCATCGAAATGGCCCTGATGAAACCGCAGGCTGATTGCAGGGGCAAGCAACTAACGCAGCGTAGGGCGTTCCATCGGCAGGGCGCCGCATTTGGCAAGTGCCAACAAAGGGTAAACGGTGCCGCTATAGGTAATAAGATGGTACTTGTCGGTACTCAAGGAACGCGTCCACCAGCGGCCGCTTTCGCGTTGGTTGGCCAAGAGCCAATTTACCCCTTTTTGCAGGCGTTTGTCTTTAGCCGGCACGCCGGCCTCGCGCAAGACCAGCATCACCAGACCCGTCTGGTGACCGTCACTGGGCGGGTTTTTAAATTCCGGTTCTGCACGTAATTTTTGGGCCCGGTTGCCGCCACCCCACTTTTCAGGCACAGAAAAAGTGCGAATGGACCAGCCTCCATCCTTGCGCTGATGTTTCCAAAGGGTATCCATAATCTTTTTTTTGCGCATATCAGAAATCAATCCGGGCATTCGTGTGTTTGCCCAAAGCAGAACCAGTTTACCATAATCATGAGGAGGCTCGGTATTGCGCAGATAATTCTGCATGGACTCTACCTGCTGCTTCAGTGCCTTGTCCTTCAATCCCTCCAACCAGCCCGGGGCGGTGGCCGCCGCCATGGCCGCCACCGTAGCCACCTGATAAGCGCTGGACTCTATGGGAGGCCAACAGGTGGCTGAGCCCCAAGTACCGTTCTTTTGTTGCAGACTAAACATCAGACGCAGAGCGGCATCAGTCGCCGGGGAGAGTTTGCCGGCCACATGCTTATCCCACTCAGCAAAGCCTGCGGCAATATAGGTAAGTTCAGCCGGATTGGTTCCCCCTAGCAGTTTTGCCCGGTCCATTTCTTGAAAAACCTTTAATTTATCAGCCAACTGCTCATGGATCTCCTTGGTCGGTTTACCGAGGATTGGTGTGAGTTCAGGACGAATCTGCATATACGCACCGGAGGTATGACAGGCCACACAGTCGCGCTTACGTGCCCAGGCCAGAGCTCCCTTCTCCAGGTAGTCATTGGCTTTTGCCAACGAAAATTCCTTTAAGACCGGTTCCTTGGCTGAAGCGGCAGCTACAGTGATTTCCGGTGACTTGTATTGCGGAGTAGCCCCATCCAAAAGACTGGCAACCATTAGACCGATAGCCAAAGGGAAAAAGAATGATTTCATAATTTAATGATACAGTGTTTAGGCAAAAATCTCCTTGGCCACATGTCCAGAGACGTCGGTGAGACGAAAATCGCGACCAGCATAGCTGTAGGTCAATTTCTCGTGGTCCATACCGAGTAATGCCAGCAGTGTAGCGTGAAAATCATGAATGTGCATCCTGTCACGCACTGCATAGAAACCGTAGTCATCGGTCGCGCCGTAAGTAAAGCCGGGTTTCACTCCGCCCCCTGCCAGCCACATGGTAAACCCGTAGGGATTATGATCGCGCCCATCCATCCCCTTACCCTGCACGGTGGGTGTACGTCCAAATTCCCCGCTCCAAACTACGAGCGTGTCGTCCAGCAACCCACGCGCCTTGAGGTCCTTGAGCAGACCGGCAATGGGTTTATCCACCTCACTGGCCTTTTCAGCATGCCCCTTACGCAGATTGCCATGCTGATCCCATTGCACCTTGCTATCACTATGGGTCACCTGCACAAACCGAACGCCGCGCTCGGAAAAACGACGGGCCATCAGGCATTGCCGACCAAAGTCCTCGGTCACCGAATCGTCCAGCCCGTAGAGCTTGCGTGTGACCTCAGTCTCACCGGAGATATCCTGCACCTCAGGCATGGCCGTCTGCATGCGGTAGGCCAATTCGAAAGAATTAATACGGTCTTCCAGTATCCCGGCTTCGGTGTTACCAGCCAGATGATCGCGATTAAGTTGCTTTAGGAAATCCAACTGCACCCGCTGCTGACCGGGCGTCCATTTCGGATTACCGATGTGCCTGACCTTAACATCCTTGGAAGGCAAACTGGCATTGCCAATGGGCATCCCCTGATAAGGTGCCGGCAGAAATGCTGAACCCCAGTTAATCACGCCACCATGCGCCAGCGTAGGGCAGATGGTGATAAACCCCGGCAGGTTTGCATTTTCCGAACCGAGCCCGTAACTAACCCATGAACCCATGCTGGGTCGCACAAAATTGGAGGCACCCGTGTGCAGCTTAAGAAGTGCACCGCCATGAGCAGGGTTGGTGCCGTGGCAACCCTGCAAAAAGCAAATGTCATCCACATGCCCGGCAACGTGAGGAAAAAGCTCACTCACATAATGGCCGCACTGGCCATGCTGTTTAAATTTCCAGGGCGAAGCCAGCAGGTTTCCGGTGTCAGCAAAGGTAACACGCGGTTTATCAAAGGGCAGCGGCTTACCGTGATCGCGCTGGAGAAGCGGCTTGTATTCGAAGGTGTCCATGTGCGAAGGACCGCCCTTCATGAAAAGAAAAATAACGCGCTTGGCTCTAGGTTGATAATGCGGCTGTTTCGGCGCCAACGGATCCTCCGCGTGCGCCTCCTCCTGCAACATCGATGTCAGGGCAAGAGAACCAAAGCCCAGAGAGGTCTGCTGCAACATGTCGCGCCGGGTCATCATTTCAGGTACAAGAATTCATTGGCCGAGATCACTGCCTGGCAGAGTGCCTGCCAGGCCATCAGTTGATCCTTATCTGCGTCACCGCAATTGCTGGTGGCGGCGAATTGTTTCACAAAACTCAGAGCATGCCTGCTTTCCACAGGAGTCGGCGCACGATGGTAGGCCAGTTGATAAAGCCTTTCCACGCGTTGGACGTCCTGCCATTTCGTTTGGCCAAGCAACCGTTTTGCCAACGCCTCAGTAACGCGCAGTGTCAACGGACTATTCATCAGGAAAAGTGCCTGGGGCGCGATGGTGGTAGCCGCGCGATCGCCACTCATCATATTCGGGTTGGGAAAATCAAACAGCTCGAAAAGATCGTAGACGTGATTGCGAATGACCGGCAGATAGACGGAACGTCGATTACCTTCATAAGAGGTGGCGTCCTCAGAGGTGTGGTTAAAAACCAGCTTGTAATTTTCAAAGGTCCAGATACTGCCGCCCACCTGGCGATCGAGTAACCCGCTAATCTCCAGCATTGCGTCCCTCAGCGGTTCAGCCTCCAGACGGCGCAAGGGCGCCCGCGAATAAAGTTGGTTGGCTGGGTCAACCTTGATGGATGCTGCATCGGCCTGACTACTCATCCGGTAGGTGGCCGAGGCAAGGATGAGCCGGTGCAGTTCCTTGACCGACCAGCCATTCTCCATGAACCAACCGGCCAACCAATCAAGAAGCTCAGGGTGAGTGGGCCGATCACCCGTTGTCCCAAAATTATCCGGAGTACCCACCAGTCCACGACCAAAATGCCAACGCCAAAGGCGATTAACGAACACCCGGGCAGTCAGTGGATTATCAGCACTGGCAATCTGATGTGCCAGCCCCAAACGTCCGCTGGTTTTCTCACCCAAAGATTTCGGCTCAGCTGAAGAAAGGACCTGCAGGAAGCGCCGCGGCTGCACTTTTCCCAATTTCAGGTGACTGCCGCGGATATGAACCGCCAGATTGGTCACCGATCCTTCACTCACACCCATGGCTGAAGGCAATAGGGGCGGAGAGGCCTCCAGTTGCTTCAATGAAGCACGCAGCTTTTCCAGCTGCGACCCGGTTGCCTTGGGATATTGTGCCTCCGGTTTCTTGGGTAATTTATCCAGTTTCTTTTCAACCAATAGTTGCTGGTTGGCCTTAGCAGTGAAGGCGGTGATAACTTTTTTCTGGGCCTCCACCAGGGCGTCATGCTTTTCCTTTAATTTCTTTTCAGCAGGTGTAGCCAGAGAATATTCATGCCACTTAGCAATAGTCTTGAGGCTGGTCATGGTTTTGGTGCTCTTGAAAATGCCGGCTAATGAATAGTAATCCTCTGTCGGGATGGGATCGAACTTGTGGTCATGACAACGCACACAGCCCAGAGTCATCCCCAGAAATGATTGACCGAGAATATTGATCTGCTCATCAATGATATCCATCTCCATCTTCATCTTGTCCGGCTCAGCCAAAACCTTGGGGCCGAGTGAAAGATAACCGGTGGCAATGAACTGCTCACGCCGTTGTGCCTCATCCTTGGCGGGCAACCGGTCACCGGCCAATTGCTCAATGACGAACTGATCAAAGGGTTTATCGGCATTAAAGGCCTGCACCACGTAATCGCGGTAGCGCCACGCGTTGGCGTGCGCGGCATTTTCATCGAGACCGTTACTATCAGCATAACGCACCACATCAAGCCAGTGGCGTCCCCAGCGCTCACCGTAATGGGGTGAGGCAAGGAGCTTGTCGATGGTCTCAGAAAATTTACCGACTGGTTCCACCGGTGGCGGAAGTCCAATGAGATCAAAATAGATTCGCCGCCGCAAATCGCGGGGCGCAGCTGGAACCGCAGGCTTAAGACCTGCCTTCTCCAGTCGCGCTAGAATGAAGTGGTCAATAGGATTAACTACCCACGCGACGGCTTTCACCACGGGCAAGGCCGGCTTCTTGACCGGTTGAAAAGCCCAGTGCTTGCGCCCTTCCTCGATATCGATCTTCTCTGCCGCCAACAACGCCATTGTCAGCAGTAGAAAACTCAATATTGTCGACATCACTTTCATCCTTTTGAAGAAAGTATATTGAGAGTAAAATCGGTTTTTTTCTACCAAAAAAAGTGCGATACCGTCAAAAATTGGCCAAAAAACTGTGTGGGAATTAGATTGAAATTGGTTGGAATGTTTCGACAACCCTCCTCTTGCTCTGAGGTGGGCGAACCATTAGCCTCAATAACGTGAAGCAGCTCCTCTTGATATGTGCGATGGTGGTGGGCCTATCCGTCTTGGCAGCCGACAAGAAGCCGCTCATTGCCGACCCCATCATAGAGAAGGCGATTCGCGCGGAACTCAAGAAACCCACCGGCAATCTTACAGAATCAGATTTATCAAAAATTAAATACCTCAATCTTAGAGACAAAGAGTTAACCGACCTCAGTTCATTAACCGGCCTTTCGGAGCTGGAGGGACTGTCTCTGGGAAACAATAAAGTCAAAGATCTGAGCACTTTGAAACATCTAGGAAAGCTAAAGGAACTTCGGTTGGACGGCAATCGACTGAATAATATAAACACCCTGCCGGAGCTTGATCACTTGAAGGCTTTATTTTTGGAAAACAATGCAATCACTGACTTACGCCCAATCCTGAGACTGAAGAACTTAACCAGCCTCTCGGTTGGGGGGCATGATCAAAACGATTTTGATACCATTTGGAAACTCAACAATCTTAAGGTACTAAGCATATCAGGGTCCGGCATTAACAACCAACAGCTGGCTGTTGTTGCAAATGAACTCCCTGATCTAAAGCATCTTTTTATCTGTAATAACCCAAAGATCAGCAATTTGTTGCCGCTGGCAACATTCAAGAAATTGGAAATTCTGGATGTGGATGATCGCCCCAACTTGAGAGTTCAAATTGAGACACTTCAGAAATCCTTGCCGAAACTAAAAGCCCGATACTACGCCCCTTAATCCCCTTCTATGAAAGTCCTTGAGAATTTGGCTTCATTATAATGAATTGCCAGTTCCATTTAATGGTCTAAAAATGTCCACAATATGGCCGACAAACCCCAAGCCAATAATATAAAGTTTGATGCGGCAAAAACGCATGTGGCCAAGGAAATCAAGATCGGCAGTCCCCTGATTTCCTGCCGGTATGATCCCTCGGGACGCTACATTTTTGCGGGCGCACAGGATTATCAAATTTGGCGTTGGGAACCGGCCACGAACAAAAAAGTGCAGCTAAAAGGAGCCGACGCCTGGGTGCGTGGCATTGCCTGTTCGCCTGATGGCAAAACCCTGCTGACTGGCGGCTATGATGGCAGGCTCCTGTGGTGGCCCTTGGAAGGCGAAAAACCCGAACGCACCGTTGAAGCCCATCCCGGATGGATCATGGGTGTGGCCATCAGCCCGGATGGAAAATTGATCGCCACAACCGGTAACGATAAGCTGGTAAAGATATGGAATTTCAGCGATGGAAAACTCGTGCACACACTCAAGGGGCATGAATCGGTGGTCTACAATGCGGTCTTCCATCCACAGGGCCAACAGCTGGCCACTTCCGACCTTAAAAGCAATATCCTGGTCTGGGATATCGGACCCGGCAAACTTTCGCGCAAGCTGCTTGCCGAGAAAATGCACAGCTACGATAAAACCTTTAAGGCCGATATTGGCGGATCACGGGCCATGCAATTTAATGATGAAGGTACTCAACTGATCTTTGGAGGTGTCACCAATGTAACCAATGCCTTTGCCGGCGTGGGAAACCCGGCTGTCGTTATTATCGACTGGAAGAGCGGCAAGAACCTGATGCAACACCTGGCCAAGGCCACTTTCCGCGGCGTGAGCTGGGGGATTGGGCTACACCCTTCGGGCGTGGTGCTGGGGGGAGCCGGCGGCACATCGGGAGGACAGATTTATTTCTGGAAAGCGGGTGAGAAAAATGAGTTTCACAAATTCAAGCTCAAGGATACCTGCCGTGACCTGCACCTGGCTCCTGATCATCTGCACTTTGTGACCGCCCATTATGATGGACACCTGCGCATCAGCCGGATGACAGCCAAGGCCTAGCTAAAGGTCCTGCAGGTTATCCTCTGAATCAAAGGCCCACTCAAAGGGGTCCGATTCAATAGTGAGACTGTCCTTATCCTTGGCAATGACCGCAAGCGACTCGGAAATCTCAAGTTGCGTGAGTTCCAAGGTATTGGAAATACGCACCACTCTGGCTTGAGCCGGATCATCAAGGGCCAAAGTATCCAGCATGGCCGAAATGGCAGTGCGATCACTGGGAAACTGCATGGGCAACTTGGCACTGTGAAGAGTGAGAGACGTGCGCACATTCACAAACATGCTTTGGGCATCCATCTGCTCCGCAAGTTTTTCATGGGTCGCATCAGCCAAACCAATCCCGATGGCGTTGCCATGGGTTTCGGGAGTCAGGCCCCGTACAAAAAGGCGCCGGATAAATGGACGACACTCCAGTTCATTGTGAAGCAGGGTACTGTAATGATGTGCGTGACGCCCGATAACATTGGGGTCCATGCCCACTCCACTGATATTTTTCCCTATCCGGTCCACAATAAGCAGGTCCATTTCCTCAAAAGGCAGACCTGGCATGAGTGAAGCCGCCTGGTTGAGTAGTATACTTTCCTGGGTTTCGATCTGTTCAGGCAACACCGCTTCCAAGCGGACGGTTTGGTGATATTGATTTTCCACCAATCCGATGCCAAAAAGGATCGGTACATTATCGAGCACCACACGGCCCAGCATCTTGAGGGTATCTTCATAACCATGATGCACGGCGGTGCGATGAAAATTGGCTGCCCCATCGTGTTTCCCCATGCCCACCACCATCATCTTGATGAGCCCGCTGCCAATTGAACGACTAAAATAATCGGTGTGCGGTTTCACGCGGTTCAATACCACAATACCATCAGCCGAGAACGCTGCACTGCTAGTAAAGGCGGGTATTCCATTCTGGGTACGGCCAATTTCGCGGGTCTCCATCGCGGCCTCAATGGGTACCCCCATGGTTTGCTCAGTAATACCGTAATCGGCAAGAATCCGTTTCTGCCCTTCTGGCGTAGCCCCACCGTGGCTGCCCATGGCCGGCACAATAAAGGGCTCCACCCCGGCCGACTTCAGTTCACCCAGTACCGCGAGCACGATCTCCTTGATATTAGCGATCCCGCGGCTTCCCACTGTGAGAGCCACCCGCGTACCGGGGACAAGACGACTCTGAACCAACGAGATTTGTTCGGCCACCGAAGCCGGTATCTCCAGGGGGGTGGATTGGGGAAATCCCTGGCGTACTCTCAACATTCGCGGCAAGGCACTGGCATCAAGTAGGGACATCGTTGGTTCAATCCAAGGCCAAGTAAGCCTGATCAACCAGCTTTTTCTTGCCCAGCAGGCGCACTCAGCCGAAGCTCGGCAGCGAACCCTGTACTAATCATGAAGGAACAAGACTCCCTTTGCCCCCAAACCCTGAATCGCCGTGGTTTCCTGACCACTGCGGCTACCGCACTCACTGCCTCCACCGCAATCGCCGCACGTGACTGGACCGGTAAAAGGCCCACACGCTATCCTGAACCCGATGTCCTGGTGCTGGACCCGGCTTTTGCAAAATATAAACTGGGCAACACTCCCATTCGCCGGCTCTACACCAACCCGGACATGCTCTGGGCCGAAGGTCCCGCATGGAATGGCGTGGGTAAATATCTTTTATGGAGTGATATCCCCAATAACGTGCAGATGCGTTGGCTGGAGGAAGATGGGCACGTAACTAAATTCCGTCATCCCAGCGGTAACAGCAACGGCAACACCTTCGACTGGACCGGCCGCCAGATTTCCTGCGAACACGGCAACCGCCGCGTGGTGCGTTACGAATACAACGGCAAGATCACTGTCTTGGCCGATGGCTTTGGTGGTAAACCCTTTAATGCGCCCAATGACGCGGTGGTCCATCCTGATGGAGGCATCTGGTTTACGGACCCCGGTTACGGCAGCCTGATGAACTATGAAGGGAACCGGTTTAATACCGGCAGTGTGCAGCCCCATCAAAAGGAGGCAGTTTATCATATTGACGCCAAGACCGGTAAACTCACCCAAGTAACGGATGAAATATTCAAACCCAACGGCCTGTGCTTCAGCCCGGACTACAAGAAGTTGTATGTGGCCGACACCGGTTCATCGCATTACCCTCAGGCCAAAAAAGAAATCAAGGTCTGGGATGTCATCAATAATACCAGCCTGAAAAACGGCAAGGTATTTACCAGCATGGACCTGGAAATGGAGGAAAAGGACGCCAATGGCATGGTGCAAAAAGTTGTGAAAGCCGGCCAAGCCGATGGCATTCGCTGCGATGAGGATGGCAACATTTGGTCCAGTGCAGGCTGGGTGGGTGCAGGCTATGATGGCGTACACGTCTTTGAACCCACACAGGGCAAACGTATCGGGCAAATCCTTCTGCCCGAGATTTGTAGCAACGTGTGCTTTGGCGGCACCAAGCGCAACCGACTCTTTATGACCGCCAGTCAATCACTCTATGCAGTGTACGTGGAGACCAAGGGCGCGCACATTACCTGAGAACCTACTTACGGTTCTTTCTGGGGCGTTTTGGTTTTGCCTCAACGCGGACTCCCATATCCATTTTGATCTTGGAAAGGAGATTGGGAACGTAATTACCCATTCGGGCCGGGGTCACTTCCCCCTTGGAGGGTAACTGGCTGATTGCCTCAATCCGATCCTTGGCGGCGTTATCAGTATAATCCAGGCCATTAAGAGCCAGCATGGAAGTGAAGACCGTATTCTTGGAGACATCGGCATATTTCATCAGAGTATCAATGGCCGCGGTCTTGGCCCTGCCTTTGCCATAACGCCCCAAAGCCTCAGCAGCCGTGCAGGCCACCTCAGGCGATTTATCCTTCAAGGCAGTCCTTAAAGCCTTCTCTCCCCGGGCCACGCCTTGTTCTCCACGCATGAGTAAGCCCATGGCGGCCCAGTAACGCACTGCACTGTCCTGAGCCTTAAGTAACTTGATGAGTTGCGCGGTGTCTTCAGCCTTCAGGCCCGAAGCCTTTTGTGCAGCAGCCATAATATCCTCCAGCGGGTATCGCTTTTTGTCATGGCCCATATCATAGGGAGCCCCCTCACCACTGCGCCCATGGATTTGGCCTTCAGGTAAAAATCCCAAATCACGAATCTCAAGGGCCTTAGCCTGTTGAACTTTACGCAGGCGATTGAGGATATCGACGTGTTTCTTGGATCCAGCCAGGTTATTGACCTCATCACGGTCATTTTCCAGATCATAGAGTTCCTCCGCCGGCTTGGTTTGCCAGAATTTGGACTGGGCACTGTTTAATTTGCCGGCGTGATATAAATCATGCCACTTCTGGGTGGTGGGGGTCTTAAACATGTAGGAAATGTATTGCCCGTAAATTTTGTGCGGCATGTAGTTGCGAATGTAGATGTAGCGTTTATCGCGCACCACACGTACCATGTCATAACGCTCGTCCATGCGACCGCGAAAGCCGTAGTTGTAAGGCTGCTCAGGCGCCGCGTGTTTACCCATGAAGGAATAACCCTGCATATGTTCAGGCGGTTTAATCCCGGCAATACTGAGAAGCGTGGGAGCCAAATCAATAAAGCCCACCAGACGATCACTTTTTCCATTCACCTGATAGTCACTGGGAGCCAGATGCTTCCATTTTTCAGGCACATAAAGGATGAACGGCACATTGAGGCCGCTATTATAAGGCCAACGTTTGCTACGCGGCATACCTGAACCGTGGTCACCGTAGTAAAAGATAATTGTATCCTCTGCCAGACCAGCCTGGACAATCTCCTTGAGGTTGGCCCCGACCCGCACGTCCATCATGGTAATGCGATCATAATACTGCGCCCAATCCTTGCGCACCTCCGGGGTATCGGGGTGATAAGCGGGAACACGGGCCTTCTTGGGGTCATGAATCACATTGGCCGGATCGATCTGGTTTCGAATCTGGCTCTCATGACTGATGGTGTGATTAAAGATGGCAAAGAATGGCTGATCGGCTTTGCGATTCTTCCAATGAGCCTTGCGGCTACTCTCATGCCATACCTCACCTTGCGTTGAGAGATTGTAATCCGTCTTGGAATTGTTGGTGCAGTAATAACCCGCCTGACGCAGGTATTGCGGGTACATCTTGAACCTTTCGGGCAAGCGTGTGTTGCTACGCATATGCTCGGATCCAGTGCTGGGTGGATACATGCCACTGATAAGGGTGGTGCGGGCAGGCGCACACACCGGCGCAGTGGACCAGCAGTTAAGGTACATCATTCCCTTGGCAGCCAAGCCATCGAGATGAGGCGACTTAGCATACTTGTCACCGTAACAACCCAGTTCAGGACCGTTATCCTCAGAGGTAATCCAGAGAATATTGGGCAGCTTCTGCTTGGCGCTGAGGTTAAACGCAACTACCAAGCCCAAAATAAAAATTCGAATTAGTTTCATGAAAGGGATATCGAAGGCGCATCCTGCCTAAAGCAAACGAAGTTGGCAAACCTCAAGAGGTTAATCCTGCGTAGGACGAGAGGGATTACCCCAGTGGTTATCAGAATCGACACCGCTCAAAACCACCCCCTTGGCGTTCCAACCCTGAGCGGCACGCACCTCCACCGGCGCGTAGCGCAGGGTGAGCCCACAACGGCGGCGGTCAGAATTATTTGCCTCTGAACCATGTAAAAGCAGATCACTATGCAGGGAAATCTCCCCGGCCCGTAACAGGTTGTCCACCGGCTCACCGTACTGCTCCACGTTATCGACCGTTTGATTAAGCACATTGTGCTCCTCAGGCCGACTTGGGCGCCAGGTAAGATGACCGTCATGATGGGAGCCACTCAAAAATCTCATACAGCCATTCTCACTGTCTGCAGCGTCCACAGCCAACCATACCGTCAAGGAACCACTGGGACTAAGCGGCCAGTAACTCGCATCCTGATGCCACGCCACTGCCTTGCCATCACCCGGCATTTTACAGAAAAAATGTGAACCCCAGCCGACAATATTTTCACCGAGTAAATCCTTCACCACCGCAACAATGCGTTCGTGGGTAAGCAGATCATACACCCGACCGTACTCCAGATGAGCCGAACTAATGGAGTAGCTATTGCCTCCTGAGGCAACAGTTTGCTTCAGTAAATCATCGAAATAGATGCGGATATCCGCGATCTCCGTTTGATCAAAAATCTTTTGAGGGCTGATAAAACCCTGTTGGTTATATTGAGCAACCTGCTCAGCACAAAGAGTCTCTGGATGAAGGTTATCGATCAACCGAAACTGCAAGTCCCGGTTTTCGCCGGCAACATCAGGAACGATGTCGAATTTTCCTGACATTACTCGTAGATGTGATGGCCCTTGATCTTGAGCTTAACCCGATAAAGCCCCCACACCTTTTTCCCATCAGCCCCTTTCGGAGCCTGTGCGGTGAGGTATAAGGTGCTCTTTTCACTCCCTCCTCCAAAAACACAGTTGGTCGGTGTTTCGCCTGTAGGGATAAATGCCAGATGTTTTCCTTCTGGCGAAAACACATAGATCCCCGAGCGTTCCCCTCTTCCGGCCGTCGCATAAATATTACCCGCTTCATCCAATGTCATCCCATCAATCCCGCGGCGATCGGGCCCGATATCAAAAAGAATCTTCTTACCAGCCAGCGTACCGTCCTGCAGCACATGGAATTGAACCAAATGATGGTTCCCCTTGGCATCACTATGATTGTCTGCCACGAAAACTTTTTTACCGTCAAGTGATACCAAAATGCCGTTGGGCCGCGAAATATCTCTGGTGGCCAGTTCCACCTTCTTTCCGGTGATCAAAAAAACTCCTTCAAAATCCAATTCACGATCATCTCCACCGCCGTAACGTGGATCGGTGAAATAAATGCGCCCCTTCGAATCAATGGCCAAATCGTTGGGCGAGTTAAACCGTTTACCGTTCCAGCGGTCGACCAGGGTACGCGTCTTACCTTTCATATTGGTGAGACTGACGCGGCGCCCGCCGCCCTTAGCACCTTCACAGGCAATCAGATTGCCTTTTCGGTTCATCATCAGCCCATTGGCCTTGCCACTCTGTTCACGAAAAACATCTGTTTTACCGGTAGCCGGATCAAAGCGCAGGGTACGCTCTCCAATATCTGAAAATAGGATTACTCCTTTGGGCCCGAGAGTTGGTCCTTCAGTAAATTTACCGGCCGCCCAGACCAGCTCGAGCTTTGAATCACCGGGGACAATGGCAGACTGTGCGACCGGCTCAAATTGAGCTGCAATCAAAGCCGCACCACTAAGAAACAAACATAAAGGGACCTGCATCCCTCATTGCCGCAGACCCCTACGCGTACGTCAACAGGCAATTATTTTCCGGCCGTCGCAGGCGACTCCGGAGTCTTGGCTGCAGGTTCTGCAGGAGCGGGTACTGGCTTGAGCCGGCGATCTTCCCACTCTTTAACCAGCTTGGCAGATACAGCCAACTGTTCAGGTGAAAGTTTGCCCGTGAGTTGTTCCAGCGCCGTGGTTGCATTTGCATTCCCGCTTTTTGATGAAAGCGTCACCCATTTGTGAGCCTGCACCAAATCAGCCTCCACTCCCTGTCCCAACGCATACATCATCCCCAGTGCCACCTGTCCTTCAGCATCCCCCTGATCCGCCGCCTGGGTAAACCACTTGCGCGCTTCAGCAGGATCTGCCTTCACCCCATCACCTCCAATATACATCATCGCCAGATTTATTTGTGCGGGAGCATGCCCCTGTGCGGCAGCCTTGCGATACCACTTGGCCGCCTGGGCAATATTCTTGGGCAAATGGCGGCCTTCGTGATACAGCGCAGCCAAATCAAACTGCAGTTGAGTAAAGTGTCCAATCCCATCCTGCTCTAAGGTGCTTACGATCTGTTGAATTGCAGCCGCCTTTTGTTCCCCATCCTCCAATTTGTTTGCCATCGCGATTGCCTGCTGCATCACTACTTCGGCGCTTTTCTGTATTTCACCGGCGATTGCAACCGATTGAGCGAGGACCGCCTGCGTTTGTTCGCGATCATTTGATTCACCGATAGCAGCGGTGATATTGGCAAGGACAACCGCCTTCGCATCGACTGATTCGAGCTTTTTCATTGCGTCCATCGCCAGCACCAACGTTGCTTTAGATTCCTTGGCCAATCCCATTCTCGCTTGAGCCACCGCCATATGGGTCAAGGCGGGTGCCAACTCCGTATTCTCTTCAATTAAAGCAACAAACTCACCTGCCCTCGTGAGCATGGCCGATGCCTGGTCAATGTCTCCGGTCTGGGCAAGAGTCCCCGCCAAGTTACACAATACCCGGGCCCTTCCGCCCGCTCCGTCTATTTTGCCCACCAACCGCATAATGGGATCTCCTTGCTGCTGCAACACCTCCACTCGGGCACTGATTGTCTCAAGAACCGGTTGAATGGATTTCTGTTCACGAAATTCGTCAAGAGCACCCGCCATCCCATCCAGTTTACCAATCTGGGCTTCTATCTCCTCAAGTTTCTCGACACCCGCAAGAACCTCCCCAATTTGTTTCAATGCGTCCTCTTCTTGACCCATATGAATCAGGCAAACCCCAATATGCACCAAGGCCGACAACTGTTCTGGCCCCTCAATCTCAGCGGTGATTGCCCGAGACTGCTCCAACATTGAAGCAGCCAGCTTGGCATTGCCAACCCGGGCTAAGACTCCGGCCAACCGTGTCAGAACCCGTACTTTGTGCTCTGGAGTCTCAACATTGGCAATCAGAGAGTAGGCTGGATTGGTTTGATTTTCCAACTGCTGAGTCAGTGTCGCCAAACGTGTATTGAACTCCGCAAGTTCCTTGAGCTCCTTGAAATCCTCTAAAGAATCAGAAATTTTTTCCATCAACTCCAGCTTGGCCTTAGCATCTTCCAGCTCTTCGATAAGATCCAGTGCCTGCCCCAGCGGTTCCTGGGCCATGACCGCCTGTCCCGCATGCAGTTTGGCTATCGCCAAACTGTTCAAGACACGAACCTTAACCGATGGATCCTCCACCTTGGCAACCAGGGCAATCAGAGGGTCGGTCTGATATTCCAACTGTCTGGATAGTGCCGTCAAACGGGTATTAACCTCCGCAAGTTCCTCTAATTTTGCAAAACCCTCCAGATTAGCAGAAAGCGTTTCTACCAAATCAAGCTTGGCCTTGGAATCATCCACCTCCTCAATAAGATCAAGAACCTGCCCCAATAATTCCTTGGCCACAGCCGGCTCATTTGCATGCAACTTGACCATGGCCAAACTGCTCAAAACACGAACCTTTCCAGCTGAATCCTCCACCTTAGCAACCAGCGCAACCAAAGGATCGGTTTGATATTCCAACTGTCTGGATAGTGCAGCCAGACGGGCATTAACCTCCGCAAGTTCCTCTAATTTTGCAAAACCCTCCAGATTGGCAGAAAGCGTTTCCAGTAAGCCAAGCTTGGCCTCGACGTCATCCATCTCATTAATAAGATCAAGAACCTGCCCCAATAATTCCTTGGCCACAGCCGTCTCCCCCGCATGCAACTTAACGGTGGCCAAACTACTCAGAACGCGAACCTTTCCGGCTGAATCCTTCACTTCCTCCACCAATGCGAGCCAAGGATTAGCCGGTGTTTCTTCCGGCGGTTCCTCTGTCCCGGCAACCGGTTCTGTTGCCGGTTCTGTTGCCGGTTCTGTTGCCGGTTCTGTTGCCGGTTCCTGGTCAGAGGCCTTAGCTTTGGCGCTAGCACCTTCACTAGGTGCGCTGTCAGGCTGATTCAACGCAATAATCGCCACAACAGCGATAATGATCACGACGATGAGGACTCCTTTTTTATCTTTCATTTCTTTCCTTTCACCCATCGACATTCAGGGTCGAGGTTACGGGTTTACCAATTTCTTTAAATGATCCTTCGCTTCAATAACCTTACGGAAGGCCGTAAGATCCTTTTCCATCTCCTTCTGCAGTGCCTGATAATACATTTCGGAGTAAAAGAAGGCGCGGGCAACATCCCCATCAATCAGCTCCACATCCTGCTCCTTGACCCGCGGCATTAACAGCAACCTACCGCGGGTAAAACTACTCAGAGTGAGCACCAATTCCTCCGTATTTAATTCCACGGTCTTCTTCATTAGCACAGCATACTTAAGACGCTCGATATCCTTTTTCTCGCGCAACAACACGGCATATCGAATACCTTTCTCTTTTGGCTGATTTAATTCCCATAATTGCTTGGCCCAGTCCTTTCGGTCGGCACAATCCACCAACTTTACCTGAGGTACTGGTTCATTAAAAATCGCTGATGCATCATCAGAATCACGCTTCATATCGAAGGTAATCAAAACAGCTTTGGATCCTCCTTTTTCAGTCAAAACTTCAGGCGCATTCTTGCGAATGTACTCCTCTAAAAACTGAACCTGGTGCCCGGATCCGATATTACGATCGGGCTCAAAGAAAATAAATTTCGAGGAATTCAATTTACTTTGTTCATCCCTTCGTTTGAGCACCTCGTATATCTGTCGATAACAAAGGATGGCTTCTCCCGGAACCGCCTTGTTGACGAATTGGCTGTAGGGATACTCACTGGCCAACTTCACATCTGTAGCAATAATCCGGTTAGCCAGAGCTTTCATGCGTTGAAGCTGTTTATTCTCGTAGAGATAGTTAAGATCAAAGGTATCCTCGGCGCGGATGCGATAGGCATTTCTGAACAACTGATTGTCCACGCTATCAAAAGCGTCCTCATCCTTGGGCATGTTCTTTCCAATGACATGTTCCTCAGGCAGGACAAAGGGTGTAAGAACAATAATCACCTCGCGCTTCACCGCCTCCTGCTTTTTACTGCGAAACAAAGCGCCTAGTAAGGGGATATCTCCCAGAAGCGGCACCTTGTCGACGGTACTCTGCTTGTCCTTCGCTATCAGACCGCCAATGATGAAAGGTGTGTTATTGGCCACCCGCACATAGGTCTTTACCTCCCGTCTGGAAATGGTCGGTGAACTGGCAAGGACTGTTCCGACTGCATTTTTTACTTCTACGTCTGCATCAGGCACCTTGGCGGTCACCTCCGCATTCACCTGCATACTTACTTCAGTGCCCCTGGCATCGATCCGCGGGCGCAGCGCCAGAGTAATCCCAGCCTTCTCTTTTGAAAAACTTGTGTTCAGATAATTATTACCTGCCGCGAACTGTGTCCTGGCAATAGGTATATCCTCGGCCACGCTGATATAAGCCATGCGATTGTCCAATGCCAATACACTTGGACGGGAAATAATTTCAGCCTCCCCCTCACGCACCAGTGCCTTGATCTGTGTGTTCAGATCGTGAAAAATTCCCTTGGTAGAAAGGTCCAATACCGTATCAGTCGCCGGATTCTTAACGCTGCCAATCACTAAATTACTGAGTTTGTCGTTGATGAAATTCCCACTTGTTTTGGCTGAGGAAGCACGGGTCCACTTAACCCCCAATTCCTTCAACGCGGTGGAGGAAACCTCCAGGATCATTGCCTCTATGATCATTTGGCGCGCGGGTAGATCAATATCATTTCTTACGGTCGCGATAACCCCGCTCAATTGAGATGGATCATTTTCATCATGGAACACCACCAACTCATTGGTCGGATCGGCTTCTGTCTGGGGAAACTTTGTTGCTAAAGCAGGAACTGTATCCGTATAAACTGTGCCGACCAAAGCAACCACAACCGGCAGGTTGGTTGAGTTAACCGGAGTATCAGGTTTACCGATGGTGTACCCGTGCAGAGCCAGTAATTGGGTCGCCCGCAGCGGATCAATATAGCTCAAGGTTAAACGCTCAGAAGCAATCTTTACTGAGTTGGTGCCATCAGGCAACTGGGCCAGTTGGCTCATTGCATTCTGCAACCACGGTTTCACACCGCTTGGAGTAAAAGTAGCACCGGGGATAGGCTGAGCCTTTGCCAAGGCAACCCCTGTCAAAATCAATATGAACGCTGCAGCCTTAAGCTGCCTTCGGTTGATATTACCTGCCATTGGTCCCCCCACTCCCATTTTTTGGTTCCTCATCCTCCTCAAACATCCCCGGGAAGAATGCCTGCGCGACCTTCTGCATCGCTGTTTTCTTTCTGGCCACCGGCTGGGCCGCCTTCTCTTCGACGGCTTGCTTCACCTTTTTCTTCACCTCTTCACTTGTCTTGTCAGCACTTGCCTGCAACTGATCGCGTAACTCCTTGTGCTGAGTCAAAACAGATTCAAACGCCTCGCGGGAGATTTCATACAACAAAACCTCTGTATCG